>Ga0209541_10001832_pt1 | contig 41529 bp, 46 predicted proteins | sample RifCSPlowO2_01_FD_184027 | JGI IMG/M metagenome (GOLD analysis project Ga0209541, IMG submission 184027) | Groundwater microbial communities from Rifle, Colorado - Rifle CSP2_plank lowO2_0.1 (SPAdes) (version 2) | ecosystem: Environmental > Aquatic > Deep subsurface > Groundwater | place...
AGTTGTCAGTTGTTCGTTATCAGTAGTTAAACGATAGTCTAGACCAACTTCACCGACTCCAACAACCTTGCTTGATGATTTCGCTATTTGCTTCAATGTTTCGAAACAGTGAAACATGCCTAAGTTATCGATTTCACCTTTTGCGTCTCTTGGATGAAGTCCGCAAGTTGCGTAAATTTGCAGATCACCAGCCGAAAATTTATCTGCAATCTCAATTGCTTTTCTGCTTGAGGCAAGTGATGTGCCGATGGTAATTATTTTTCCGACTCCGGCTTCTTTTGCGCGTTTAAGCGAACCTTCCAAATCATCAACAGCCTCCAAATGGGCATGGGAATCAACAAGCATTAAATTTCCCTCAAAATCTCACGCAAATCGTGAATTTTGTAATCGGCCGCCGTTTTTTCCACAGGAAATCCTTTTCTCAAATACTGATAGGTCACCGCGCCTACAGCAATTCCTGAGTTGACGTCGGCGGCTTTATCACCAATCGTAACAAGTTGGCCCTTTTTAAGATTTTCTTTCTTTATAATCTTCCTTAAAATTTTAGCTTTTTCTTCCGTTGGATTTTGTTTTTTATGACTGTAGTGTCTGTCAACCGCATATACTTCGCTTACTAAATCTTTCATCCCGACAAGCGCAATTAGGAGCTTAATATGCTTTGGGTGGGAATTCGACAAGACAATATTTTCAAAACCCGACGCCTTAATTTTCTCCAAAACTTCAACCGCGTAAGGAGCGGGTTTAACGAATTTTTTTAGGTGTTTTTGATTTTGGATTTGGGCGATATTTATCATCATTGCTTTGATTTGAGATAAATTAGCCTCTGGAAAAAAATATCTAAGATAATCGGCAACACTTACGCCATACTTTTTTCTGACTTCAGAAAGTGTAATTTTTACGTCTGTTTTATATTTTTTTTTAAGCAGTTGTAAAATTTCAAAAAAACCGACCTCAACACCTTCTTCCAGCGTCCCATGGAAATCCCAGGCAAAGAGTTTGGTGTTTTTTGTCATATGCGGGGGAAGAGGGGATTTTGTGCCGAAACTTTGCCCGTGAACTGGTCGAGAATTTTTTGTGAAGTTTTTGGCAGAAACGGTGAAAGGTTGAAGGCAATCTCGCGGATTTCCTGGGCAATTGGAGCAATTGTTTTTTTTAGAGCTGGACCCGCAAGCTCCCATGGCTTTTCTTCATTAATGCGCTTATCTAATTTGGCAATTTCTTCCCAAAGCGCAATAAGCGCTCGGTCGAAGCGGTAATTTTCAAGCTCCAAAGAAACTGTTTTTTTAAACTTGAAATTTTTCTTTGGCGGTAAATTCAGTTTTGTATCGGCACAAAGTCTGGCAACCCGGGCAACCAGATTTCCCAAGCCGTTTGCCAATTCGCCGTTGTAAAGTTCTTTGAATCGTGAAATCGAAAAATCACCGTCTCCCCAAGCAGGAATCTCGCGAAGTAAATAATAGCGGACCGCTTCCTGTCCGAATTTTTTAACAAGGTCAAAGGGATCGATGACGTTTCCTAAAGTCTTGGAGATTTTTTGTCCTTCAACCGTAATATAACCATGTACGAATTCGGTTTTTGGCAGAGGAATACCTGCGGACTTAAGCATGGCCGGCCAATAGACTGCATGAAAGCGGATAATGCCTTTGCCGATAACATGCAGGCGGTTGGGGTTTTCCGGCCAGTACTTTTTGTAGAGTTTTCCGTCGGCCCCATACCCAAGCGCCGTCAAATAGGTGGTTAAGGCATCGAACCAGACGTACATCACCTGTGAATCGTCGCCGGGCACAGGCACGCCCCAGCCGCGTGCCCGTTCGACCGACCGGGAAATACTAAAATCCTCAAGCCCTTGGCGGATGAATGACAAAACTTCGTTCTTCCTAGTTTCCGGAACAACTTGCAGTTTATTCGTTTCAATTAGCTTATCTAAAAATTCGCTGTAATTTGACAATTTAAAAAAGTAATTTTCTTCCTCAACTTCCTCAATATTCTTGTGGCCGTCCGGACAAATCCCGCCCTTGACCTCATCTGCCGTATAAAAAACCTCACAGCCGACGCAATAAAGACCGCGGTACTTTTTCTTGTAAATGTCTTCTTTTTTGCACTGCAACCACAGCTTTTGGGCACCGGCGATGTGATGTCTTTGGCTGGTCCTGTTAAAAACATCCCAGCTGATATTCAGTGCATCTTTCAAATTCTCATACTCTTTGGCGTATTTGTCGACGAGTTTTTGAATGGGCACATTTTCCGCTTCTGCCGCTTGGACGTTTTTTAGCGAATTTTCGTCGGCGCCTGCCGCGTAAAATACGTCATAACCCAAAAGTTTGTAAAACCGCACGAGACAATCGGTCTGCACGTATTCCAGCGCATGGCCAACATGCGGCGCGGCATTGACATAAGGAATGGCATTGGTAATGTAGATTCGTTTCATGCGCAAATTCTAGCATACAATATTTTTTGTCACGATTTTTTTCTTTCAGATTAGAGGTGTTAGGCAGGGAATATCAAGAATATCAACCAGAAATATCAGAAATATCAGGTTCAACCTGATTGGTGACTGACTAATGAGACTGAAGGGTGCTTACTCGCAATGGCACTTTTATTTGTATCCAAAAGCAAAAGGTGAAATGATGGAGGTATGAGAGGTATGCGCAGAGGCTATTTTACTCCGCCGGTTATAATCGTCCTTGCCCTAATCGTTTTCGGCGTCGCAGCTGCCCTTTATCTAAACCTCATACTTTTCAGTGATTCCAAAAAACCAGAAAATCAAAACCAGCTACGAGCGGTTTCAACCCCGACACCAACTCAAAGTACTTCTCTTTCTTCAAACACAGCATTGAAACTACATCCGGCCGAAATTACAGGCTGGAATACCTTTAAAAGTGAGACGTTTTCATACGAGATTGGCTTTCCAAAAGAATTCATTATAAAAGCAAAACAGGGCCCTGATCTTCTGGAATGGATAGAAATTTCTTCAGACGAGACTTTTACAGATTTTGTGGTTGTGATAGTGATTGAAAACTTAAATAGTTCATCACCAAAAGAATGGTTGTCTGGTAAAAGGCCCTATGTTGAGCTCCCTGAAAAACCAAACGCCACTTTAGATGGGTATCAAGCTTATAGAGCTCAACGTAAAGGTACATCGGACTTCTTAGCCTACATATCCTATTACATTCCTAAAGATGAGTACCTATATACTCTGAACTTCAATTATGATGATGAAACTTTTCAGGACAAAGAGACATTTTCCGATTTTGCACTCATTAATCAAATTCTCTCCACCTTTCAGTTTCTGAACTGATCCATCGTAGATCGCCCCTCAAGTCGTGTTCGAATAGAACTGAAAAGACTTGGGGTAAGATCAGGTGGACAAATTCCTAGACTGATTTTTCCACCCATGTACAGTTTTCATTACAAAATACTTGACATTTTTTTGTACGTGTTTCATAATTGCAACTATATGAATACAAATATCGTGCCGATAACCAAGGCAAGGAGCAATTTAAGCAGTCTTACCCAAAAGGTTAAGGGAGAAAAGTATGTTGTTCTGACAAAGGGGGGTAGTCCCCGTGCCGCTCTTGTCGATATTAAGTACCTTACCAAACTTGAAGACGAAGTCAAAAAAATTTACGGCAAAACGTTTATTGACCCTTCTCTTTTGCCCCTAACCCGGCAATTTAGCAAAAAGGAAACTGAAAAGTGGCGCCAGGAAGATAAACTGGCATGAAGTCGGTTTTTATCGACTCCAGCGTATTTTTTACCGCCACAAATTCCCCAACCGGCGGTTCAGCAAAGCTATTTACACTTGCAAACGTAAAACTTTTAGTTTCGCCGTTAGTTTTGACAGAGACGGAAAGAAACGTCAGAAGTAAATTGCATTCTTATCAACTACAGCGTTTTTTTAAATTGGCAGAAAAAACCCAAATCTTGAATCAAAAACCGGATCCGGGTTTAATCATAAAAGCAGAGAAGGTTATTGCCCAAAAAGATGCTGTGATTTTAGCTGAAGCAAAACTTGCAAAGTGCGATTTTTTAGTAACTTTGGATAAAAAAGATTTTTTAAATGAAAGAGTGGCCAAGTTCTTTAAACCTTCGATTGCTTTAACACCGAAAGATATTATCGAGTTGCTTCGTCCATCTTTGTGAGTAACTATTCATCTTTTATCAAAATAGACTCACTCTTTGTCATTCCCGCGAAGGCGGGAATCTATCTAATTGAAACTGGATCCTCGCTTTCGCGAGGATGACATTGGAAAACCGAATTCTTACATTTTTGATTCTTTTGGCAAAAGATGAAATGATGAATGTATGCGCAGAGGCTATTTTACCCCGCCGGTTTTGATTATCCTTGCCATTATTATCTTTGCCGTGGCAATCTTACGCACTTAACACCGATCTTGTAAAGCGCCTCAAAAAAGAACCGAGTCCAACTCCAAGCCCATCGCCAGCATCTCAGCAATCAACTCCTTCGTCCGACGAAACAGCAAGTTGGAAAACATATACGAACTATAAATACAAAATATCAATTATGTACCCTGCTGATTACTTGATAACAGAAAACCTGGGATATGATGTGTATTTCTCAAGTTCGAAATCTGAAAAGAAAGATTTGGAAGAGTGTCACAATGACCCAGATGCAATGGAGTGCAATCTTTATTCTTTAGGACTCTCGTTCGATATTAAAAGCAAACCTAAAAATCAAAGTTTAGAGGATTTTGTTGAGAAAGTCAGGGGGCCTTCGATTCCTTTTTCTTCTACAATGGTAGATGGCTACCCAGCCGTGCAAAACCAATTTGAAGGTATTGGATTGGTCCATCATGTGTACATAGATAGAGATGATAGGGTGTTTCATATATTCGCAAACACTATTGTGAATGCTGAGAAAAATATGGAAATATACAATAAGATGCTTTCCACGTTTAAATTTCTAGAATGAGCAACAACCAGCTGACTTTAAACGAGGAACGACCTCGAATTAACTCAACGAGGTCGCACCTCGTTTTTCTTGGTCGTTTTACGTTGGCGGCGATGGTGAAGGGCCTGGTTGGGGGCAAGAAACACAGAAGTCCTTTTTGGAGTAAGGATCCTTAATTACAACTTCCTCTTTTTCCTGCGCGTTTGGTGCACCCGGTTCCACAACTTGTCCGTTTGTAACATCTATCCAAACTTTGGCCTTTTTAAACGTGTCTTCTTTGGGTTCGGTGCCTGCCAGAAAATATTCAAACCTGCCTGCACAGCCTTCGTTTTTAGTCCCGCCGGTTAGAGTACAGACTTCCCTTGAAACAACGCCGGAGGGAACTTTAAACGTTTCATTGACTTTATCGCGCAAAAGTTCGGTCATTATTTCGTTCCAGATAGGAGTTGCGCCGGTTATACCTGAGGCAATTGCCGGATTCATCGGGGTATTGTCATTGTTGCCGACCCAGGTAGAAACCACATAGCTTGGCGTATAGCCGAATGTCCAGTTGTCGCGTTTGTCATCGGTTGTGCCGGTTTTGACGGCAACCGTTTTGCCGTCAATCTTGAGAAGGCTGTTGGCGCCGAAGGCTGCCGACCTTGCGCCGTTGTCCGAAAGAATGGACGAAATTAAAAAGGCAACCTCGACAGGCAAAACTCTTTCTGTAGGCCTTTCCTTGTACTCTTCGATAATCCGGCCTTCGGAGTCTTCGACTTTTAAAATCGGTGTGAAATCGATTTTTTCGCCGCCGGTTGCAAAAATTGCAAAGGCATTAGCAAGCTCGGTCATTTTAACCTCGCCGCCGCCCAAGGTTAAAGAAAGTCCGTAGCGCGATTCGTCCTGAAAAGTGGTGATTCCCATTTTACGCGCCATATTTATCATCTCTACGACGCCGTTTATCGCTAAAACTTTGACAGCAGGGATATTGTAGGAATTGGCCAGAGCAAATCTGACCTGCACCGGCCCGTGATATCTGCCATCGTAATTTACCGGCCTGTAAGGAACGGGACCGCCGGAAAAAGTCGTAGCAACATCGATAATTACGGTTGCCGGCGTAATTAATTTCCTGTTCAAAGCCGTTGCGTAATTTATGGGTTTGATGGCAGAACCCGGCTGTCTTAAGGCAATTGTCACGTTGACATTGCCGTCGTGTTCGACATCGAAGAAATCGCGCGAGCCGACCATGGCCAGAATTTCACCGGTTTTGGGCTTGGCCACAAGCGCCGCGCCGTTTGTGGCCCGGTATCTTTCAAGCTCCTCGACATTTTCGCGAACAATCGTTTGCGCTTTTTCCTGAATATCCAAATCCAAAGTGGTTGTGACTTTTAATCCTGCTTTATCAACTACTGCCTCGCCGTATTTCTGCGCCAAATACTCGCGCACATACATCACAAAATGCGGCGCCTTGATGTCGATTGTGTTTGTCCTGTATGTAAGTTTTTCGGAAACTGCCTCGTCTGCCTGCTCTTTTTCGATATAGCCATCCTCGACCATTCTTCGAAGGACCTGTTTCTGCCTGTCTTTTGCTCTCTGGGCATCCTGTCCAAAAGGCGAATAATAAGTTGGAGCGGCCGGTAAGCCCGCAAGCATCGCCGCCTCTGCCAAAGTAAGTTCGGAAACGCTTTTGCCGAAATACTGTTCTGCCGCGGCGGCAACTCCCCAGGCCGTGCCGCCGTATGGAACCTGATTCATGTACATTTCCAGAATCCTGTCTTTGTCAAAGGCCATTTCGACCCTGAAAGCCAGATAGAGTTCTTTAATTTTTCGGTCAATGGTGCGCTCCGGTGTCAAGAAGGCACTTTTTACCAGCTGCTGGGTGATGGTTGAGCCGCCCTGCAGACTGCCTTCAAACAGAGTTTTTCTGGCCGCCCTGGCAATTCCGTAAATGTCAAAGCCCTTGTGCTTGTAAAAATCCTTGTCTTCGATTGCGATTGTGGCGTGTTTTAAGTTGTCGGGCATTTCAGAAAGCGGCACCACGGTCCGGTTTTGTTCGTTGTAGATGTTGAAAAGCAGTTTGCCGTTTCTGTCATAAATTTTGGTTGTTTGCGCAAGGTCACGGGTTTCCAGTTGTTTTGGGCTTGGCAGATCCTTGGTGGCAAACCAGACGCCGAAAATTAAAAGAAGAATTGTCAAAAGACCGATTTTAAAGCTTCTGTCCTGGGAAATCACAGGATGGGCAAAGAGCACCTTTATCCTGCGGCCGGATGATAAAATCCTTTTCTTTTTATCCAAATTTAGCCAGGCAATCAAAAGATAGATGCTTCTTATGACATTTCTGACAATCCAGACGGTGATATCGCCAAAAAAAGTAATCAGCCTAATAAACCACGTTAAAAAACCGATTATTGCCGAAAATATGGCTGTTGCCAGTCTGGAAAGAGGGTTAAGACGCTTGCCCATACGGGCACATTCTATCGTAAAATTTTAAAGTTTGACAGTGGCAACAAGGCCGTTTTTTAACTTGATTTAGGGCTGGTATAATAGGTACTTATGGCAGAAGAAAAGGAAAAACGCGGCCCGATTGAAAAGGGAGAAAAGGGCTGGCCCATAAATCCGCTTGGAGTTTTTGCGCTTGCGATTTTTCTTTTGATTGTGGTTCTTCTGATTGTCCGGCCGCTGTTTGAAAAAAAGGCGACTTCGGTCAATCCCGAACAAGGCAATGCGCTCGGCGGCAGGATAATTTCGCCAACGCCCGGACAGATCGTCAGAGGTGGCTCGCTCCAGCTTAAGCTTGACGTTGATAATGTCGATGAGGTCGATAAAGTCCAGTTTTGGGCTAAAGTTTATGCAGACGGCAAGTGGCAGATGATCGGCGAAGTCAACACAGCACCGTATATTTTAGACTGGCAGATTCCCGCGGAATTTGAAAACAAGGCAATCGCCGTAACCACCCACATCTATCAAAAAGACGGCGATATTGTAAAGGACCCCGGCGGCTGGAGAGAAGGGATTATCATTTTATCTCAATAAGTTGACAATCAATTCATGACTATGGTACCATGACCGTGGTCATGCAAACTGTATCTAAAGCGCAATTTAAATCACACTTACTCGAATATCTGCGCAGGGTAGAAAGGGACAAAAAACCCCTAATCGTCACCCATGCAGGCAAGCCTGTCGTTGAGATTACACCTTATAAAAAAGATCCGGAGGAAATCCTGAAGTCTTTACGCGGAAAGATCACGAGATATGATAATCCTACCGAACCAGTGGGATTAGAAGATTGGGAAGCATTAAAATGATTGTTTTGGATACCCATGTTTTGATTTGGTGGATAAATGAAACCAACAGGCTTTCTACAAAGGCACAGAAAGCTATAGAAAACTCCATCAATAAAGGTACAAAACTTCTGGTTTCATCAATAAGTGTCTGGGAAATTTTTCTATTATTTAAGAAAGGGAGTTTAGAATCAGATATGGATTTGGACGTTTGGCTCAAAAATGTTGAGAGCTTACAATATTTACAGTTTATACCTGTCGATAATTCAATTGCCGCTAAATCAGTTATGTTGCGCGAATTTCCAGACAAAGATCCGGCAGACCGTATAATTGTGGCAACAGCCAGAGAACTGGGAGCAACTTTAATTACTAGTGATGCAAGGATCAGAAAATACCGTCACGTCCAGTCGGTTTGGTAAGATTTATTCCCTCCCTGATAAACTTAAACTAGAGTGCAAAAAGGTTTTTGGGTAATTTATTTTGTTATACTCACAGCTGTTGCCATTCTCCTTCTGATATTAAATTTTAAGACAATTTCTGCCTATTATTACCAAATCCGATATCCGGCAACTGCTACATCTGCAACCGAGGTGATTGATGCTAGTCTTGAACCTGAACAGGAAGCAGTCACCAAAGATTCAATTTTTGTTACGGATAGAAAAGGGAGGCGCAGCGAACTTATACCTGTCGCAAACTATAATATTCAGGCCAAAGTCGCAATTAATGCGCGACATCCTCAGTCTGTAAAAATAGGAAATTTTCTGGATGATTTATTAACCAACGATCTTGTTCTGGTTTGGGGCAAAATAGCCGACGATTATTACCTCAAGCGTATTAATTTTTCCCACCAGTTTGCTTATATGACATTTAAATATAAAGATCCTGATTTAAATCAGGATCCCGGCCAAGAATACATTTTTACTCATGTTTCCAGCAATCATCTGATTGCCGCAAATACAAATCTTGATCATGCACTGCGCCAGCTTCAAAAAGGCGACATAGTCAGACTTAAAGGTTATTTGGTTAATATTACGGGGGCCGATAAAACTTTGATTAACACGTCCACCGTTCGAACGGATAATTGGCAGCAAGGAGAGGGCAACACCGGAGGTTCGGAATTTATTTATGTGACAGAACTCCAAAACGGCGATCGATTATTTAAATAGTGCTAGACTAAAATTATGAATGAACAATTAGTTAATTACATCAGAGAAAACCTAGCCAAGGGAGTAACTCAAGACCAGATCCGCCAAACTCTACTGACTTCCGGTTGGCAATCAGCGGACGTTGATGCAGCATTTCTGCAATTGCAATCGCCACAGTCAGCCAATCTACCAACTCAACCAGTAAATCCACCTAAATCTGCCTTTAACTTGAAATTTTTAATAATTGGGTTTCTAGCAGTGCTTCTTTTAGCCTCCGCCGGAGGCGGCGCCTACCTATATTTTAACAAAAAAACTGAACCAGCCTCCCAGCAAACTCATCAATCATTAACCAATGAAACTCAAAACGATATCAATAATGATACGAGCAAAGAGCTCGAAAAGTTAAAAAAGTCGTGGAACGATTGCAAAATTCACCTATCAGAATTGGATTATTTACCACAAAATTTAGGCAGTTTTGTTGCTGAAGAAAGGGCACAAACAAATAATGTTTTTTCTGTTAAATATGTCTCTAGTACTGAAACATCAGCCGAAAAGATTTTCAGTTTGGTTTTGGAAAAGTCAAAGTCCTCTACAGAAAAATTGCAAGAAAGTACTGACTATTACAATAATAATTTAAATAAGGAATTAGATGCCTTCACAGTTATTAGTGCTGAGAAGACCAAAGTTTTAGGAAGCATCGATGCACTCTTAACTCTCCAAAAACAGGACTTAAATGAAACTCACGAAATTGTTCGGGCCAAACTAAGTATAGCAATACCTGTGCATGAAGTTTTTGCGTCATTTGCAGTTGAAAGAAGAAATGTTTTGAAACAATTAAGAACAACTGTTAACGCTGACCTTTTAGAGTACTATCAAACTTGGTTCTTTTCTGTTTGTAAGTAAAAACCTGCTCAATTGACAAACCCATATTTCAGCATAATTGTCCTTTTCTTCTACTACTGACAATAATAGAAATAATGCCATTACAAAACCCAGATATTTTATTATCACAACGACTTTCGAGTTTATACACCAAAATTAAGCTGTATCTAAGAATAAGTAACTGGTCTAAAAAAACTCGAATTTTGGTGGCAATTTTCACATTTTTTCCTCTTTTTTCCTTTTTAACTATTTCACATCTGTTCTATTTTATGTCTTTACTTAGCCCGTTGCTAAATTCAAAAAACCAAAATTTACTTTTAGGAGGTGCTATTATAATTACCTTTGGTTCATGGCTTTTTGGTTTTTTTGCAAGCACCTTTCTTACATTAGTATTATTTAAAAACTCCTTTGCAAATTCTCAAAACAAAATTATTGGAATCGCATCTAATACTTTCTCGTATATAGGCAGTTATAGTTTAATCGTGCCACCCCTGATGCTATTCGGTTTAGTGGAAGTCGAAAAATCAGAAATTTTTGCTACTCTGAAAGGTAAAAATATCTTTCTCTACGTAATTCTCTACACATTCGTTGTTTATTTAATCAGGAAGATTTTAGGGAAGTTCGTGCATCAAAATATAGCTGTTAACGGCAAAATGATTTATTCCCCAAGAAGAATAGTACTGTTGAATTTTTTAACAGCTTTTATTTATGCTCAGTTCGTTAATATTGTAGCTTTACTAGCCTCATTTTTTCTTTGAGTTTGTCAGAGGAGTCCTTTGTAGTGGAAGGATATAAAGATGCTACTTCTTGCGAAAGTGACTACCTTTTTCTTATCTTTTTTCCCAAATAACTCCAAACTGCAAAAAGGGAAGGAAGAATAGCTGGCTAGATATCTATCTGAAATGGAATTCGAACTCTTTACCTGTTGCTTCGGCTATTCTATTTAAGGTTTCAATTGTTATATTTTGTTCTCCGCTTTCGATTCTGGTGATAAATTCTCTCTTTACTTTCATCTTACGAGCCAATTCATTTTGAGAAATTTTAAGCTGTTTCCTTAATTTTCTGAGCTCCGTTGCTGCTTTTAGGTATCTTGCACGCTTTAAGATTTCTTGTTGCCGCTTTTTTGAGTAGTTTGCAAAAAGGTCTGCATAGTCAACTAGGAACCCTCTTTTGACAGCTTGATTAATTTTACGAATCATATTGTTTTAGCCTCCTTTTGGCGAGTTCTAGCTCTTTTATTGGTGTCTTTTGTGTTTTCTTTCTAAAAAAGTGCAAAATCACGATATCCATTTTTCCAATATAGGCATAAAATCCCCGATACTCTCCTTTTAACTTAATTCGAATCTCAAATATTTCCTTAGAAACTTTTCTACCTTGAGGGAAATCCAGTCTACCTTCAAGCTCTAAGATTTTAAAATACGCCTCAAAATCTAGCTGTACTTCCTCACTGAATTTTCGCAGTTCCTTTTCAGCGTTTTTATCAAGATATACGTTCTTCTTCATATAGTAACTTATAAGTTACTTATTGTCAAGCAAGTGATGTGACTATTTTTTTCTTATCTTTTTTCCTAAATAACTCCACACAGCAAAAAGGGCGATTGAGAGAATTGCCAGGGAGACGTTGAATAGGCTCACAAGATCAAAAATTGCCAAAGTTGCGGCAATTGCCGCAAAGAGCGCTACAAAAAAAGCCATTTTAAAAGAGGTGAAAATATACCAGTTAACGTCGTACCGCCTGTACAATCTTGTCCTTAGAAAATAAATAATAAGGCCCAAAAAGCCAAAGACGACGACAAAAAGCAAAAAGACAAATAATGCAAAAATCCAAATAGGTGCGGTTTGGGGGTCAATATCGGTCACAATCCAGAAAAGGCCGAATAGTGAAAATACTGATGTCAAAAAGATAATCGGCAGACGGTACATAATTCCATTTTAGAATTTCTAATTTTTAATTTCTAATTTCTAAATAATTTCCCAATAACCAAAATCCCAAATTACGAAAAGTTTGGGTCATTTGATTTTAGAATGTAAATATTGCTTAGAGTTTAGATATTGAGATTTAGGATTTAATTAGGAATTAGAGCAATTAGGTCAATTAGGTAAATTTGGGATATAATTCTGCGGCATGGATCCTCAAAATACCCTTATCGTCATCGTCGCCTTAGTTATTGTCGCCTTCGCCATCATCTATTTTCAGATCAAAAAGCTTGTTGATTCCAAATCGGAAGATGAAACCACTAAGCTTTTGACGCAATTGGTTTCCGACATGCGCGGATCGATGGATAAGACTACCGACTCGATGGTCCGCCAAACGACGGCAATCAACGAACGTTTGGATCGGGCCGCTCAGGTAATCTCCGGCGTCTCAAAATCTGTCGGTGAAATGACCGAAATTGGTAGAAGCATGCGTGAGCTTCAGGAATTCTTGCGTTCTCCCAAAATGCGTGGCCAAATAGGGGAAGCGATTTTAAAAGATCTTTTGGGCCAAACCCTGCCCAAACAAAATTTTCACCTTCAGTATGCCTTCAAAGGCGGCGAAATTGTCGATGCGGCACTAAAATTGGAGCAGGGGATTATCCCGATTGATGCCAAATTCCCGATGGAAAATTTTAGGAAAATGGCCAAAAGCAAAGATGAAAAAGAGACTAATGATGCGCGTAAGGCTTTTGTCGCTGACGTTAAAAAACATATCGATGCGATATCAACAAAATACATCAGGCCTGCAGAAGGCACTTTGGACTTTGCCCTGATGTACATTCCATCCGAGCCGATTTATTACGAGATATTGACCAACAGCCCTGACCTTGATGATTACGCATACCAGAAACGCGTGCGGCCGGTTTCGCCAAATACTCTTTATGCGTATCTTCGGGCAATAATCATGAGCCTTGAGGGCTCTAAAATTGAAAAACAGGCAGGCCAGATTTTGGCAGCTTTGCGCGAAATTGGCGCAGAAACCGAAAAATTCGGAACTTCACTCGGCGTTTTAACCAAACACATCAAAAACGCCGCCGCATCTTCCGACGACGTCAACTCGCGCTTTTCCCGATTATCCTCCAAAATCTCCACTGTCCAATCAATAGAGACTAAGTCGGCAAAATCTATCAAAGCAAAATAACTGCTATAATTTTTTTGTGAAATTGAAATCTGCCATAATAGCTCCTTTCGTCCTTTTTGTAATTTTGATATCTGTTTTGTTATCAGTTTTTTATTTTCTCCAAAATAATGTTAATAATTACCAAACTTTATATCAGAAAGAAACTGAAATTGCTCAACTTAAAAAACAAATATCAGTGTTAAGAGATTTTAAAAGTACTAGGGATGAGAATGATCAGGGTAATGCAGTTGAAGTAGTCGACCTTAACTCTCTTAGAGGAGATAAAGTTTATTCTCTAAAATGTCACCGCAAATCTCAAGGCGATAAATTAAATCTCTTGTTTCTTAGAGAAATTAATATTCAGGGAGAAATACCCACAATTTGCGAAATTCAGGATCAGAATAGCTATCTCATAGTTATATTAAATAAAACCGATGAGGGAGGTACGGGCCGGCCTAATGCAGGAATATTCTCATTCAAGATTTATTCGCCAATAGATGATTCCTTAAAAGAAATTGCTACAACCGGAGGCGAATTTTATTCTTTATGCGATGATGTTATTGCCCTGACAAAGGACGGTAAATTATATGTTAATTGTTCTGGAACAGTTTTCAGGTTAATTACGAAATGACACACCTGTGCCGAACTTGCTCAATGGCTCAAATGAAAATTCTCAACTGGCCTTTTTGTAATCGAATTTCCCGGCTAATATAATTAGGAAAGACCTATGTTTGGTGAAACGGCTGCCCATATTAATCAAAGGAAGAGAATTCACCAGAAGCACCAACCATTTCCTCACCCCAATCCAAAGATTCGACTTTTGGATAATGTCGTTAGTGTTGTTTCTTTGGTTTTACCCCTAACTGCAATTCCTCAATTATTAAAAATTTGGCAGACGCAAGACGCAAGCGGAATATCGATTTTAACATGGTCTTTGTGGCTAATTCTTGGTTTTCCGATGCTTGCCTACGGCATTGTCCACAAAACCAAGCCTTTCACTATTATGTATGCGCTTTGGACCATTATTGAAACTGCCGTAATTTTAAGCGCATTAAAATTCAGCTAGCTTCTTGGCCGCGGAAGTTTAAAGAAGATTCTGGAGTTTTTCGATTATACCCTGAAGCAGCGCAATTATATCTGCAAGGACGTCACTAGTCTCGGTTGATGTCGCACCTGCCTCTGGTGAGGGAAAAACTTCTGGTGAAGGTGAAACCTCCGGTGATGGAGAAACCTCAGGTGAAGGTGACACTTCCGGGGATGGTGAGACCTCCGGGCTCGGTGAAACTTCCGGAGATGGACTTACCTCAGGACTTGGGCTTACTTCCGGTGAAGGTGAAACGCCCGGTGACGGAGAAACTGCAGGTGATCCTGTGGCATTCTTCTTGCCGACATCAGATTTTGCCGCCTCCGAAACTACAGCACCTCCCGGATGCTCGTGGGCTACACAGGAAACATACTGACCGTGATTTTTCCATTCGGCTTCTGGATCACAATTATTACCATTGCCGTTTCCATTTTGAGCAACAACTTTTGGGGTGATAAATAAAATTAAAACAAAAGCCAGAAACGGCAGAAATTTTTTCATTGTTGATAATAAAACGGAGAATTCCCCAAAATGTTACAGATTGCATGATAAAATTGCGGTGTGTCTGATACGCTTATTAGCCGGCGCTGCCTCCGCCACCGCCACCTCCTCCGCCACCACCGCCGGAGAAACCTCCCCCGGAACCGGCAGCTCCAAAGGTTCCAGTTGAGAAGCCGGATGTCAATCCTGAAAATCCTGAAGAAAAATCACTAAACGAGCCAGAACCTTCTGCGCCGGATGAAACATACCAACTAGGCGTCACATCACCAATAATCTGGGGCATTAGCTTCAGAATCTTTTTCGTCTCTCCAAAAAGCACTCCATAAACCAAATATTCTTCCCAGATAGGTAAGTGTGTAGGCAATTTTTCCTTAAAATGTCCCAGATCCGAAAGAAAATTTTGAAATGCCTGCCATCTTTGGGCTTCTTGCCCCCAAGCCACACCCCACCTTTTCATGAAAGAAAGAGTAAAGCGTAGTTTCGTAAATCTTGAAGAAAATAGCGAAATCCAGAGAATTATAAAAATAAATGTGACTCCAGCGGTTGTAGACGACTGGAAAGATGAATAATAAGCACCCGTAACCAACGCTACAATGTGAAGTAGAACTATTACTCCTAGTGAAATCAGGAACCAACGATTTCTGTTCACACTGCCTTGCTCCAAAAATTTGAGTTTTCCACCTTCCTTTTTAATTTCCTCTTCCCAGCTTTGCCAAAAAGTTCTAAAAGTTGGTTGCTTTATATGCTTTTTTAATTCATTGAATTTGATAATTGAATCACTTGGTCTAAGCGCAAAACTGATGCGTTCTTTTTCTGTAGGCTTCTCTTCATAAACATGAAGCTCTAAGAGTAACTTCTTCTCGTATTCTTTAAGTTGATTATCGGCTTTGATCTCCGAAAGTTTTTTTCTGATGACAAAACCGTAATCATGTTTGACGCTCGAAAAAAGAAAATAATTTTTAAGCTCTCTTTTTTCAGTCAGGAGTAAATACTTTCTGCGCGCCAAATCAAAAAGCGTTGCTGCAAAAGATCGCAATGTTACCGTGTTCCCCTGCGAAAGAAGGATCTCAACAAGTGCAGGCTGAAGCCCTGAGGGTGGGTCATGGATATATTTGGGCATTTTCTCTCGGTATTCTTTTCCGTACTTAAACCAGACATAGGTCCAGTAAAGAAGCCAGAGTAGAGAAATTGCAATAGTTGCAATTAGTAAAACCCTTTTGTAATAGGCAGGAGACTTGTAACTTTGCTCTTCACTAAGTACTTGTTTTAGAGACTTATTAGAGTTTATAGAGCCTTGGATATTATCCTTCGGGAAAACTAATCGAACCTCGACAAATTGTTTTGGTGGTATGTCACCAGCAGTAAATCTAACGGAATTCTCGCTGGCAAAATCATATTTCCCATTTAATGGCCCATGGGCAAAAGCATAAACTTGATTTTGCGGGATTTTAGGCGGAAAGGATACTAGAAACTCAATTTGATCGGTCCGCTTTTCCCACTCATCCCCAATTATCTGCCAGTAGAATTCCGAAAAATCTTTTCCGTCTCCAATAGCGTTTTTTAATTTATAGGAAATGTCAAAGGTCTTATTTTCGTTATAAGCCGAGTAATTCCATCTGGCGGTGAACACTCCTCCTGTTTGGTTTGCTCCTTTATATAAAATGTTTTCAGCTTCAGAAACCTGGAAATCCTCAATTCTTGCCGAGTACTTGTAGCCTTTTTTCGAAACGGTGAGCGGAATTGTTATATCTGCCCAGCTAAAATCCCCGTCAAATGAATATGTTCTTCTTTCGAGAACGTCTACAGAGCCGTCCTTGTTTATTGAATAGTCACCCTCAACTTTAGGGAAGTAATAGTCTTTAGCAAGGACGGTTTTGGGACCTAACAAGAAAAATAGAAAAAGGATTAAAAGTCCTACGAATTTTTTCACAACTCATATTATCCAACATTCGATTTAAATGTTAAAATTCTTCTCGTGTCTGGCATCCTTGAAGACCTTAATCCCGAGCAGAAGCAGGCCGTAATTACAACCGAAGGTCCGCTTCTGATAATTGCAGGCGCCGGAACCGGCAAAACTACGGTTATTGCAAGGCGAATCGCCTATATTATCGAAAAAAAACTGGCCAAACCTGCGGAAATTCTGGCTCTAACCTTCACCGACAAGGCCGCGCAGGAAATGGAAGAACGCGTCGATATTCTCGTGCCTTACGGCTACATCGACACGCACATTTCCACCTTCCATGCCTTCGGTGATCAGGTTCTTCGTGATCATGCTTTGGAAATCGGTCTTTCCCCGGATTTCCGGATTCTAACCCGCCCCGAACAAATCCTGTTTTTCCAGCAGAACCTTTTTGCTTTTGATCTTAAATATTTCCGGCCCCTTTCCAATCCATACAAATTTATAGACGCTATCCTCACTCTCATTTCGCGTGCCAAAGACGAAGACGTGACTCCTCGTCAATATTTGTCTTATGTGCAGAAACTAAAAGGGGACAAAGACGAAAAAAACCGCCAGACAGAGCTTGCCATGGCATTTGAAAAATACGAAAAGCTAAAAACCGAGGCCGGGCTTTTGGATTTCGGCGACCAGGTTGTCAAAACCCTTGATCTTTTAAGAAGCCGTCCCAAAATTCTTGGTGCTTACCAAAACCGCTTCAAATATATTTTGGTCGACGAGTACCAGGACACAAATTATGCCCAAAACGAACTGGTCAAAATATTGGCCCAAAAACGCAAAAACATCTGCGTTGTCGGCGATGACGACCAGGCCATTTACAAATTCCGCGGCGCTGCCATTTCTAACATTTTGGAATTTAAGAAAAACTACCCTAAGACCAAACAAGTTGTATTAACCCAAAACTTCCGTTCGACTCAGGCGATTTTGGACAGTGCCTACAAATTAATCTCCCATAACAATCCGGACAGGTTGGAAATCAGAAATAAGATCACCAAAAAGTTAAAAAGCCAAAAGGGCAAAAAAGGACTACCTCCGAAGCTTTTGTTTGGCGCGACTTTGTCTGAAGAATGTGACTTGGTTACCAAAGAAATAGAGAAACTTATGGCAAAACCACCCTCTTCGCCTTATTCTTCGAGTGAGACCAAAGGTCGAATGGAGAAGTCTTTCGACCCTGAGCTCAAGACCGAAGGGTTCTCGACCAGCTCGAACAATAAATACTCGTATAAAGACATTGCCATTTTAGTCCGCGCCAATTCATCCGCCGAGCCGTTCATCCAGTCACTTCATGCCAAAGGTGTTCCTTTTCAATTTATCGGGGCTTTTGGTCTTTACGATCGGCCGGAGGTCAAAATGCTGATTGCCTTTCTAAAAGCCCTTTCCACATATTCCGATGATCTTAATCTTTACTATCTGGCAACTTCCGAACTTTATCAAATTTCTCCTGAAGAGATGATCAAACTAAACGACCTTGCAAAGAGGCGCACAAAGACTCTTTATGAAGTGATCAAAAACAATCTTGATGAGATCAACATTGATGAGAAAAGCAAAAAATCGCTTGGAAAAATGCTTGATGATATTTCCACTTTTATCAATTTTTCCAGAAAAGAGGATGCCGGTAAGGTTCTTTATCAATATTTGCAGGATTCCGGATATCTTAAAAAGTTGGTTTTGGAAAATTCGATTAAAGCTCAGGAGGAGGTTGCCAATATCGCCAGGTTTTTTGAAAGAATTAGCGAATTCGGCAGGATTGCCAAGCAGGAGTCGGTGCAGAATTTTTCAAATTTTCTGGAAGTGATGCGCGCCTCCGGCGAAAATCCGGCAACAGCCCAGCTCGATCCGGATTTAGATGCCGTCAATATTTTGACTGTTCATTCTGCCAAAGGTTTGGAATTTAAGGCGGTTTTTTTGGTTAATTTAGTTTCCGATCGTTTCCCGGTGCGCGACCGTTCGGAGCCGATACCTTTGCCTGACAAATTAATTAAAGAAACTCTACCGGTTGGCGACTTTCACCTTCAGGAAGAAAGGCGGCTTTTTTATGTTGGTTTAACGCGCGCCAAAGAGCATCTTTATTTAACCTATGCCCGGGATTACGGCGGCAAAAGGGAGAGAAAAGTTTCGCCGTTTGTTCTGGAAACTTTGGACGTTGCCCAGGTTGAGGGTATGCCTGTTAAATCCTCAAGTCTGGAGAAAATCGAAAGATTTAAACCCGCCCAAAAAGGCCAGCTGATTTTTGATTTTGAGAAAAGAAAAGTTGTTACAGAAGATCGGGTTTTGGATCTTTCCAGAGTCCAAATCGAAAGCTATCTTTCCTGCGCCCTCCAGTATTGGTACGGCCACGTTTCCAAACTGCAGGTGCCCCGGGGCTACAGCCTGGTTTACGGTATCGCCCTGCATAAGGCGGTTGAGGAATTTTACGAATATAAAATCCGCGATAGGGTGCCTTCGTTAAATCAGATTATCCAAGTTTTGGAAGATTCCTGGGTTGCCGAAGGATTTTTAACGGCCGAACACGAACGCCAGCTTCTCTTAAATGCTAGGCGGGTAATTGGCGATTTTTACAGGCGGGAAAAGGACAAAAAGCTCAAAGGAGTCGAAGTCGAAAAAACCTTCCGTTTTGTCGAAGATAGAGTTATTGTGCGGGGGCGCATTGATTATCTTGAAACAAACGGCAAGGTGACGATTCTGGACTTCAAATCAACTCAGGATATTGACGAAGAAAAGGGGACAGACAGGGTAAAACAGTCAATCCAGCTTAAAATTTACGCTTTGGCTTACCAGAAAATGACAGGTAAATTGCCCGATTTAGTCGGCCTTTACTTTTTGGACAATGGACTTATCTCAACCATCAAACCGGAGCAAAAATTTGCCGATGATGCTCTAAATGCCATAAAAGTAACTGCGGCAGGCATCCGCGCCGCCAACTTTAAAGCTAACCCCAAAGAAGGCGCCTTTACCTGCAAGTACTGCTCTTACAACCGCATTTGCCCGCACTCGCTTGTTTAACAAATTAATCCTTGCCAAATAATTTTGACTATTCCATAATCAACTTATGGCGGGAGAAGCCCAAGAAGGTCCTCCTATTTCAGCTGGAGATCAGCAAATGTCAGCAGAACGTACTCCTGATCAAGGCCAAAGTGCCATTACTCAACAGGAGGCAGCTTCTGGACGGGGGTTAAATAAACTTACTTCGATACTTAAGTCAATTGCGCAAATAATAAGAGGTAAGCATGAGCAATCGGGAATCGTCGATCCTAACAAGATTAATCCTTTTAGTACGAAGGAACCGCAGCCGCCTAACAAATTTCCACCTGGCGAACCAAGCCAGCCGTAAATGCTGGTTTTTTTGTCGGTAATTCTCCTTACTTTTGTTTTTGCCGGACTGCTTTTTGTCATTATCCTTTTTATGTTTTTGTTGTTTGATGCTTTTTTGGACTTGCCGTATGTGGCAACCCAAAGGCGCAAGATTGAGATAATTATGAAATTTGCGCAGGTTAAAAAAGGGGAAACGGTGGTGGATTTGGGCTCAGGCGACGGCAGATTGCTTTTCGCCTGCGCCAAAAAAGGAGCAAGGGCAATCGGTTATGAAATCAATCCGCTTTTAATTTTTATAACTCTCCTTCACGCAAAATTAAAAGGGTTTTCTGATAACATTGTGGTTATTAGGAAAAATTTATGGAAGGCGGACTTGGAGGTGGCCGATGTTATTTTTGTCTATGCCAAGAGAAAGACAATGCCAAAATTCGAGGATTTTGTTTACAAAAACGTCAAAAAGGGAACACGTTTGGTTGTGAACACAAACCCCTTTCCAAACAAAAAGCCTCTTAAAGAGGAAGACAAAATTTTTCTGTACCAAGTTTGAGCAAATTTATTGTTTGAATTTTATAATCAAAAGCTCAATCAATGAGTATTGTGCTATTGTAATAATTAATATAATTATCTTCTCCAGAGAGCCTAATTTATACTTTGTTGCTTTACTACGCAAATAAACACCGACAATTATCCCAATAAAAGCAGATATAAGTAAGGCAGAAATATCTAGTCTCATTTCTTGATCGAGACTTGCTGCAAAATTTACGATTAGATTGAAACGTGAAAGTATTAGGATGAGAAGTAACTCTAGCCCTACTAAAAGGGAATTTGCGATTATAAATGTGGACAAAAATAAATCCAGTACACTATCTCTCCTTGCACGTATTAAGGAGATTACAAAGCTAACTGGTGGGAAAATTAAACCAAATACTACATAGGGCCAGATAGGTTTGGCAGTGCTTTTTTGTTCTATTAATCGATCTAAATCTCCAATGGTTTTAGGTTGATCCATATTATTTTCATTTGTTATTAGTATTTTAACCTCTCGTTGCCCGAAGTAAACCCCATCTTACCTTGTCTGCAAGATTTAGGGCGGTGTAGAGGCGGGGACGGAGGACCAAATCATATGTCCCGATGTACTCAACATGCTTCCCGCCGTAGCCGTCTTTAAATCGGTGAAAACCGTACCAGGGATTGGTTTTATCAGCATCAGGCGGCAAGGCTCCCCACATGTCAAATGTCTTAAAATTTAGTTTCTTGCCCATGCGGATTGCTTCCCAGGCGACCAGATTCGAAGCCATGACCTCTTTATGCTCAAGTGACGATCCGCCATAGGGATAATAAAGCGTGTCACCAAAATTCAAAAGCATCCAGGCAACCAAAGGCTTCTTTTGATACTGTGCAATTAATACCCTGGCCATTTTGGCAGGTTTTAGCGTTTCCCAGACTTTTTGGTGATAAGCAGGCGAGTGGCCGAAATACTTTTGGCGTTTGGTTGTTTCAAAATATAGCTTTAAATAAGTTTTAAAGTCTGAATCTGCAGTTGAATCATCAACTTTTACTCCCTTTTTCTGCGCAAGCTTGATGTTGTAGCGGGTCTTTTGGTGCATTTTGGATAGCAAATTTTCCTCAGACTGAGTCAAATCAACAAGAAAATTATATTTGGTGAACAGCGATTTTGTGGAACGAATCAATCCTAATCGCGTTAGTCGTTCGCTCGTACTGGGCGAAGCCGAAGTGTCGTTAGTCGTTTCGCGACCATTTATAATATTGGGCTCAATCTTTATAAAAGCCGCTTTTTTTTGGGCTCCGAGGTCAACAAGCGCATTAACCATTGATTTTGTCGGCATCGGGCCTTTGGGAAAGTAGCCGATTGTGATGTTTTTGAAAAAGGGGACGGGGTGAAATGTCAGCTGGTAAGCAGCTTTAAGTTTATTGCCGGAATATTCTCCCAGCCGCACTAGATCAGTCCCCATTTTCTTTCGAAACTCGCCCCATTCCCATGACTGGATTACGTGAGTAACCAGTTTGTTCCAGTCACCTTTTTCTTTTTGGCTAACTTCGCGAACCATTTAAAATATTATAAACTTCTCCAGCATTAATGCCGAAGTTTTCAGCAAGCCGAATATAACAACAGCCAATTATTCCAATATTCTTAAGAATTTGAGAATGAGGAGGTTTTGGGTCTGAGAAGGTAATAATAAGCAAGAGATGTAACTTCAAGAACCGCAAAAGTGAATATAAAAATACTCCAGATGCTTATTCGTTGGAGTCCGGTGTGCAATACCAAGAGCCATAAAATAAGGTAGACAACTCGATGCAGTCTTTTCCAATTTTTGCCGAGAGTTTTTTGGGAAAAGTTGTTTGATGTCAAAAACATAAAAAATATTAAAAACAATGCCGAGGTTCCAAGTACTTCAAAAATGGGCCGCGGGAAAAGAGGAATCTGGTCGGTATAAATAGAAATTCCCCTTACCAGCTGATAGTGGGAAAATGCCAGAACAAAAACTAAAATCCCCAATTGTCTTCTGAAAAGCGTGATGATTCTGGTTAATTTGATTTCAACACCAAATCTGCCCAAGATTCCCGGTAAAACTACGATGCCAAGTAAAGTCAGTGCTGTTCGGCCAAACCACACGCCGCTTGTGTAAAAAAACTGGTCAATTTCGCCTTTTTTGATATATGAATTTGCCCCAAAAATCAGAAAGATGATAATAGCAAAATAAATATATTTTAAAAAGGGAATAATCTGCGGGCTTTTTCTGGCAACCTTTTCGTACAAATCCGCCTGCCAATCTTTGCTATCTGTCACTTACTTATTTTACCAAAGAGAGCCAGCCATTTTTGAGAAATTTGAGATTAGACGGGAGTAATTAACTCCTACTGAATATCGGTGACAAAGCGCGGGACTTAATCGGCACTGGTTATTCCACAGTATAGCCTTTGTGTTGCTAGATCTTATTAAATCAATAAATAAGTTTTCTAGTTATATTACAATAGAATTGTATGAAATTTTCGCCGCGCATTATATTATTTAGTGTTATTTTCTTGGCGCTTGTAGCTGGTGTAACTATCTTGCTACTGTTTAATCCTATACCAGATTCTAGTACAATTCCCCAAGGCAGAATTCAATTTTCCATGTCCCCATGGGATATACCTCAGTCAAGACGGCAACTGCAGCTGGTATTTGCAGCGAGAAAGGGCGGTGAATCATTGGAATTCTATTGGAAAGGTAAAAATGGGGACGGGATTCGTGTGGTGGCAGATAATCAGACGGGTAAGTTGTATGGGCAGCATCTGAAAGAAGGGATCTACGAGTACCACGAGATAGGGAGTTTTTCATTGGAGAAAGGTGTTATTCACGCCAATTTTCTTCCAGGAAGTACTTTCATTTACTCTAGCGGAGGGTTTGATTATGGTGACGTGATTACTGTTCAAGTACCGATCGAAACAGAAATCGCATTCACGGAACCACTTCCAAAAAGAGCAGAGTAACTTTTATTAAATCACCAAAGTTAACTCTTCCGGAATGTCGGTCACTATTTATATTTTTCATTGACGGGGTGAAGTCGCAAGACCTACACTGGATTTGTACAGATGAAATCAGCGGTGCGCCTGTTTTTGGCGATCTCTCTCATTTTCCAGTTTCTTTTTTTGATTCCCCCAGATTCTTTGGCCCATTGTCACCAGCTTTCTGATAAATCCGGCGATTCCGGATCCTCTTTTGGCTTTACAGATATTGTTTCAACAGAGCTTTCTAGTCAAGGGAACTCAATCGGGGTAAGAGTTACAACCAACGGCAATATCCCTAACGGCTTTGGTACGACCGGCCAGATGGTCTTTGGAATAATGTTTCCGGCAAGGCTGCTATCTCAAGACGCAAATGATTCCGGCATCAACTTTATAACCGCCCATTGGAAAGAAGACGGCACTGGCTGGGAAGGCAGTCAGTTTATCTATCGGGAGTCCCTTCAGTCCATTCCTTGGTCTGCCAATATTAAAATTGACGGCAATACTGCCGGCTTTTCGATCCCCAAAGAGCTGATTGGTAAAGGCGGCTTGGCTTATTTAGTGACTATTGGTTTGGTTTCCGAAGACAGTGAATCATCGGATTACTTGCCGGATAATGCTTTTAGCGACTGTTACGTTGTGCCTTCCGAATCACCTGTCGCTGTGCCTCAAACTACAGGCGGTACCGAAGGCCAGCCGTCTCCCCAGGTTGTTTTAGAGGTTCCTAAAAAGGAAGGGAACAAATTCATTGAGCGTCCCGGCGTCAACCGCCTGACACAAAAAGATCCGGGCGAAAGTCTGGTTCTGCCTGAAAAAATAACGGCGAGTTCTTCTCCGCAAATCATTCAGTCTCCTCAGCCACAAACTACCGAAGAAACCAAAGCCTCCAAACCGCCGGCTCTTGCAGTTGGTCTGTTGATTATCGCGCTTTTGGGTATTGGTGCAGTCGGCGTCTCAAAATACATGCTCAAAAATCAGGAGGGTGAAAAACAGACAGATGATTGCGAAAAGATAAGGCAATACATTAAGGATAAAAAGGAAAGAATAGAGGAGTACAAAAAACGTCAGGATGAGGCCACAAAACGGGCTGAGGCCGGTCAAAAAAGCGGCGAGTATGACGCCAAAAGAATCGGTGATGATTTAGCAAGGGAGGAGAGAATCTTGAAAAGACTCGAAGAAAAATTAGCCGAGTGCGAAAAGAAACATACACCCAAAGACGAACCTGGAACAGGCAAGACCGAGCCTAAAATTGCACCCAAAGGCAAGGGCAAAACCGTCTCGGAGAAGGCGTGGGAAGAATACGGCCGGGATGCCGAAGATACTTTTCTCGAATCGGGCTATGATAAACCAACGGGCAAATGCCGCGAAGGCGACAGGAAACACGCAGAACAATACGATTGCAGTTTTTGGATTCTGGATAAAGACGGAGATATCGAAATCGAAACTGATTACAATTTAGGTGACAGTGCTGGGGCCGCTTCAGGTTTTGGCGGTTTCCTTAAAAAACTAGGCAAGCTGATTGGGTTTGCTGCTCCAGGGGTTTTGAAAATACCGGCCAAGGCTATAGGCAAATTATTGGAGTCGGCAGGAGAGGCCTCTGAATTAGTTTCCAAAATGCCCCAAAGAATGCCCATCAGAAACGTTACAATTCCGGTTATTAAAATTACCAACAAGTGCCGAAAGTTTTATATGTGTATAGGCGGCCGCTGGGTTGAACGTTTGGAACTTGAAGGTTCAACCAGAACAAAGGAAAAAATGCCGCTTTTGGATGCAGGCGATAAGGACAAATACATGGACCGCAGTCAGCTGGCGAGATTTTTAAAAGAAGAAATCAAAAGACGCTGTAGAGATGAAGGTTCTATTTCCGGCAACCCCTGCACGCAGTGTCAGAATCAAGAAAATGTAACTTATGGGCAGTTATGATGATTATGATTGCGGGGAGGTGAATAAATTGTTCCAAGTAGAAAAACATCAAATACCAACACTTTTGGCAGCGGTTTTTGCCGGTGTTTTTGCAGGTTATATTTTGGGTTGGTATTTTAGCCCTAATAATGTAAATCAGAGCGTACAAAATCAGCCAGCAGTACAGGCAAGTCCGTCGCCTGAAGTCTCCAGCAAACTTTCGGACGTTACCATTTCAGATTCCGGCGAAATAATCATATCCACGCCAAGACCAAATGATACTATCACAACACTGATTAAGGTTAACGGACTTGTGCGTGCTTTCGAAAATCAGGTGGGAATGAGGCTGAAAAACAAAGATGGGGTTGTTGTTCGCGAAACCAAATTCACTGCCAAGCAAGGCGAAATCGGTACCTATATTGCGCTTGGCGTCGACTTTACGTTTGCCCAGCCAACGGTACCGCAGGATGGCACTTTCGAAATATTTACGTTTTCAGCGCGGGACGGCGCAGAAATCAATAAAGTCATAATTCCCGTAAAATTTGCCCAGCACGGCGGAAGCGGTCTTTAGGCGGAGACTAACTTTATATGAATAAAGCATTCAGTCAACTCTGTCTATATATATTGACAGTAAATTTTACATATGATATTATGACAAATATGTTTACTTTTCCTAAAACAACAACAGTCCGCGAAATTCAAAGAAATTATAAAAAAATCTTTGATGAGGTAAAAAAGACCAAACAACCTGTGGTTGTGCTAAAAAATAATAAACCCGAAGTTGCCGTTGTAGACGTTAAAAAACTTGCAGAAATGGCTGCAGTAGCATCTGGCGACGTTAAATACGGGGAATATGATCAAAAACAAGAAGTAAACTGGGAAATGGTTCTGGATCAACTAAGACGAATCCGTTCCTTTAAAGGGAAAAACAAAGGTAGCCTTTCACAATATATTCCCCAAGATAGACTCGCACACTTTTAATTAATGCAAAGGTTTGTTTTAGACAGTTCCGTCATTCTTAAGTGGCTTGATCAAAAAAATGAAGAGCGGGTCAGAGAATCAGAGGTACTCTTAAAAGAATTAGTTGTTAACAAAATAGAAGTTCGTGTCCCAGAACTTGCTAAATACGAGATAGGGAACACCCTTCTTTTAAAAAAACAACTAACTTTTGACCAAGTATGGGAAGTCTTTAATTTTTTGTATGGACTCCCTATCAAATTTATCTCCGAAACAAAAGAGCTGGCGAGCCTCACGTATAAGTTCGGACAAGAGTGGAAAATGACATATTATGACGCAGCCTTCGTCGCTCTTGCCAAACTTACTGGGGCTACCTTAGTTACCGATAATCCAAAACACCAGGCGCAAGTTAAAGGTGTTAAGGTAATAGCTTTAGAAAACTACAAATAGATCAACCCCTCAAAACTTTCTTAAAATTTGCTACACTAAAATCATGCGCAAAGGTTTTGCCCCATTACGAACCCATTCACTTTGTTTACCATGCGTATAGAGAGTAAGTTGTACTTGTTAGACTAAAATCATGGGGAAATTAAAAATTTTCCTTATCAACATTGGATCCACGATTGTAGTATCTTTTTTATTCCTTTTTGTTCTGGAACCTGAATTATTCCCTTTAAGTTTCCTTGTCCGATTCTTTATTTTCCCGTCCATTTTTGGATTAATTATTCCATTGCTGTTTTTTTATCTTAAAAAGATAAAATTGCTGGGTGCGTTAACAATTTGGATTCTAACATCTATAATAATGATTAGTTTGATAATAATCTTTTTTACGCTCGATCCATTTTTACTTATGTACTCATGACTTATTAAATCGCCAATTATTTAAACCGCCGAGATTAACTCCTCTGGTATATCAGTCACAAAGCGCGAGATAAGGTTTGTATTGGTTATTCCAAAGTATAGTCGTTGCGTTGCGAATGTAAGATAAATTTTTTTCTGAGCGCGGGTTAAAGCCACATAGGCAAGTCTTCGTTCTTCCTCAAGCTGGGCTGCCTCCAGCATGCTTCGGGAATGGGGAAAAAGCCCCTCTTCAAGCCCGATTACAAAAACAGTATCAAATTCCAAACCTTTGGCGGCATGGGCAGTCATCAAAGTTACCACATCAGACACCCCTTTTCCCTCATAAGATTTTTCCGGCGTAATCATACCTTCCATTAATGCCACATTTTCCAAAAGCGTTCCTAAATTCTCAAAATCTGAAGCTACGGATTTTAACTCTTTGACGTTTTCTGCGCGCATTAAACCCTGTTCGGTGCCGTCATCTATTAGTGCTAAATAGTCGGTTGCCCCAAGAACTTTGTCAATCAAGTCTATCGGTTTTATTGTTCGAGCTTGTCGAGAACCCTTCGGTCTTGAGCTCAGGGTTGAAAGACTTCTCGGCTCGCCTTGCTCGCTCGAAGAGTAATTGAGTTTTAGCTTCTTAACCATCTCATTAAACTTTTCAAACCGCTTTTTGCCCAATTTCACAATCCGGTTTCTGGCAACATTGTCCTTTGGGTTAAAAATCAGCCTAAGGTAAGCCAAAACATCTTTAATTTCCTTGCGCTCGTAAAACCTCACCCCGCCGTAAAGCCTGTAGGGAATATTGGCATGTAAAAATGCCTCCTCAACGGTTCTTGACTGGGCATTGGTTCTGTAAAGAACAGCAAAAGAGGAGAAAGGGGATTTTGATGAAACGATCCGGTCGACCACAAAATTTGCTTCGTCTGTCTCATTTTGGGCGTTGTAGATCGTTAATTTTTCGCCGGTTGGATTTTTGGTCCAAAGTTTTAAAACAGGATGGGAAGTGTTGCGGGTAATAATTGCGTTTGCAGCAGAAAGCACATTTTGAGTCGAGCGGTAATTTTGCTCTAAGTTAAAGATCTTGGCGTTTGGAAAATCCCGTTCGAAATTTAAGATATTCCTAAAATCGGCACCCCGGAATGAATAAATTGCCTGGGAAGCATCACCGACAACGGTTAAATTTCCCCGCGCTGAGGCCAAAAGTTTGGTCAGCTCATACTGGGCAGTATTAACATCCTGATACTCGTCAACCAAAACGTATTTATACCTGCCGCTGTATTTAGAAAGAACTTGTGGATTGGTTCTTAGTAGCTTAACGGTTTGTGAAAGTAAATCGTCAAAATCGCAGGCGTTTATATTTTTAAGCTCTTTTTGATAAATTCCGTAAACTTTGGAAACAGTTTCCGCAAAAAATCCGCGGGCAAACTGGGTATAATCATTTTCATCAATCAACTCTCCTTTGGCCGATGAAATTGCAGAAAGGATAGAGCTTGGCCTGAAGTTTTTGGTTGAGATTGCATTATCCTTCATTATTTTTTTGACCAAAGAAAGGCTGTCGTCGTCATCATATATAAGATAGCCAGAGGGAATCCCGATATATTTGCCGTCGACTCTTAAAAGCTTGGCGCAAAATGCATGGAAAGTACCGATGAAAGGGACATTCGGGGTCCTGTCGCCAGTTTCCCTCCCGCCAGTGCTCGTCTTTGATGTAATTCGTACTGGTATTTTGTTTTCAAATCGAGACTGCGTGCTGTCGGGAGTCCTTCCACTGGCGCCACCCCGACTGAGAAGCTTCATAATTCGCTCCTTCATCTCATTGGCGGCTTTGTTGGTGAAGGTAACAGCCAGAATTGAATTTGGGTCGACGCCATTTGAAATCAGATAGGCGACTTTGTAGGTCAAAACCCTCGTTTTGCCGCTGCCGGCTCCTGCCAAAATCAAAACCGGCCCTTCGGTTTGTTTAACTGCCTCAACTTGTGCTGGATCGAGATCGGAAAGTAAATCCATTTTTCTTGAATTATATATCAGTCTTGCTCTTCTTTATCTAAGATTGAGTGGGAAGACTGATATATCCAAGGCCTAGTCGGAGCGGCTGAGCTAGGATATAATATTAAAACTCATGCTTAAAGTTTTGGATTTTTGGGCCGAATGGTGCGGTCCGTGTAAATTTATGGAGCCTTTGATCGACGATCTTGAGAAAGAGCTTAAAGGCAAAGTCGAATTTGAAAAAATTAATGTTGACGAAAATCAGGACAAAGCAACCAAGCACCAGGTTCTATCTATCCCCACTTACATCATCGAAAAAGACGGACAAGAGGTAGAAAGGATTGTCGGTGCAACCCAAAAAGAAAATTTCCTGAAAGTTCTCCAGAATCATGAATGAGCCCCAGCCCATCGTTGTTGCCAATTTCAAGGCGCACAAAAGTTGGGATGAAATGTCCGCATGGATTGAGCAAGTTGCGCCAAAGTGCAATGAATTTGGCGGGACAATAATTCTTTGTCCCTCAGCACCTTTTCTTGCAGCCGCTTACTCTAAACTCAATCCGCTGGCCCATTCGGGGTCTGAGCCCTCAGGGTCGAAGACTGGCGGACAGAACTCCAAACTCCAATTGGGTGCTCAGGATATTTCTAAATTCGAAGAAGGACCGTATACAGGGGAAATTTCGGCTTCGCAACTTAAAAGAATTTGTCAGTATGCAATCGTCGGCCACTCCGAAAGAAGAAAGTATTTTGCAGAGACAGACGGCGATGTTATCCAAAAAGTGGGTTTACTTTTAAAAAACGAGATTACGCCGATTTTGTGCGTTTCCGATTTGGCGCAGCTTGACTCATATGTTGACGAAGGCAAAACTATTTACGATAACGCCGAAAAGATAATTTTTGTATACGAGCCGCCGTCTGCAATTTCTAAAGATCGCGATTATCGGCCGGAAGATCCTCAGGTTGCCGATCAAAATGCAGCAGAAATTAGCCGGATTTTCAACCAAAACGTGTTGACACTTTACGGAGGCAGTATTAACCCCGAAAATATTAAGGCATTCCTCTCCAAAGAAAATATTGCGGGTGGACTTGTTGGCCAGGCATGTCTTGACGCTGATACTTTCCTTCAGTTGATTTCAAAATCTGCCTGATTTTTTCAAAATGCGCGAAATCGGTAAACCCTACAAAAAAAGATTCTCGTTTCTCGGGATTTTTGCCCTCACCATTCTTTTTTTAATAATCACAGTAGGACTTGTTAAGCTTTTGAATCTGGAAAAATATTTAATCGGCGGCCCTAAAACTGTCGTTTCCCTAATCACCGATTCCGGACTTGACTCAGACAGAGGCAGAACTAATGTCCTTCTTATGGGGATCGGCGGCAGGGGGCATGAGGGTCCGGATCTTACGGATACAATGATTCTTGCCTCGGTAGATAAGAACGCAAAAGACGTGGTTTTAATATCAATTCCAAGGGATTTATGGGTTCCTAATCTTAGCGCAAAAATAAACTCAGCTTATGCCTACGGTCAGGATGAAAAAAACGGCCAGGGTCTGGATTTGGCCAAAGAAACCGTCTCTGTACTTTTGGGGATACCTGTCCATTATGCATTCAGAATAGATTTCAACGGTTTTGTAAGGGGAGTCGATTTGATCGGGGGTTTGGATATTGAGGTTGAAAATTCTTTTGTCGATCCAAAGTATCCGATTTCCGGCAGAGAAGACGATCTTTGCGGACTGACTATAGAAACACAGGAAAAAGACGGGGTTACCGGACAGGTTGTCAAAGATGCAACCGGATCCGCCATTCCACTTTCCGAAATCACAGACGAGAACGATCCGTTCACCTGCCGCTGGGAAGAGCTCTCCTTTACAAAAGGCTTGAAGCATATGGATGGGACAACAGTCCTCAAATTCGTCAGGTCCCGCCATGGTACAGGCGGCGAAGGGTCGGATTTTGCAAGATCAGCCCGTCAGCAGAAGGTAATTTTGGCATTTCGCCAGAAGGTTTTATCGACAGAAACCCTGACCAGCCCCCAAAAAATAATTGAGCTTTCAAAAACCTTCGGAGACACAATCGATACCGACATAAAAGACGAAGACGTCACACTTTTTGCCAAACTCGGTCTTAAAATTGAACCTTCTACAATAAGAAGGGTTGTTTTGGACACCAATGAAAAAGACGGCAGACTAGAGTTCGGCCGTCCGGAAAATCATGGCGGCCAATCGGTTCTTATTCCTAAAAACAATAGCTGGACTGATTTGGCAGAATATATTCAGGGTGAAGTTTTTAAGCTGGAGGAGAAATAGGATTACTTTTTGCTGTAGCTTGCAATTAGTTTGGTTACCCCAAAAATAATAAGCGCAGCGCCCCCCAGAAAAAGCAAGAAGGTCATCTCTGTCGAACCCGCATCAGGCAATGCTCCTTCGGTTCCTCCTTTTGGTTCTGCTGAAGGTGATGATGTAGAAAGTTGGGCGTAGGCCGCTCCTTCGGCAAGGGCAAGCCAAATAGTTGCAGACGAATAACCAATCACTCGGGCAGCGATTTTTTTCATGGTCTTATCTAAGCGTAATAAGAGCGTGCAAGGTTTGTCAACCCCCGAACTAAAATTATCAGTGAAAATTAAGCCGAGGCGGTTGCTTTGGGAGCTTTTGGAGTTTTGGAAGCGATTAGTTTTGATAGACGAGACTTTAGGCGGGCGGCCTTGTTCTTATGAATAATATTGGTTTTAGCGGCCATATCCAGCTTTGAAAAAACGTCGACAATTCCCTTTAGCGTAGGGCTTTTGCGAAATGCAGAAACTGCCTGCTTATAGGCTTTTTTGACGCGCAAATTATAAATTGTTTTGCGTTTATCCTGCCTGACTTTTTTGATTGCTTGTTTTGTAAGCGGCATATCTTTAAAATTTCTAAGTACTCTAATTTATAATTTACCTAAAATTCTACGTCTGCCAATTTTAGGTCAAATAGGGCGTTAAGGTCAATTCTTGATTAAATCACATGCTGTATCTTTTTAAAAACGGTGCCAGTTTTTTCCAAAGGCGACAGGAGAACGTCCTTTCTGCCGCATTTGTGATTGCGGTAGCTGTTGCCTTCTCCCGGATTCTGGGTCTAGTCCGCTATCGCCTGCTGGCAGCCAATTTTGGTGACGATATTCAGCTTTTGGACAGTTTTATTGCCGCCTCAATTTTACCGGAAGCCATCTTTGAGGTTTTGATTTTCGGCTCAATCGCACTTGCTTTTATCCCTGTTTTTTCGCAATATCTTGCCCGCCAAAAACTAAAGGCTGCCTTTGAATATTCCTCCGAAATGATCACGCTTGGGTTAGTTGTTTTTCTTGTTTTCATGCTTGTTGTTATTTTGCTTGCGGATATGATTGCCCCCTTAATTGCGCCGGGCTTAGTTTCCCAGGATCCGCAAACCAAAATCATTATTGCCCGGCTTTTGCGGATCATGATTTTTGCCCAGGCCTTCTTTGTACTTTCGATTTTTATAACGGGTGTTTTGCAGTCTTTCCAGAGATTTCTGGTTCCTGCGATGGCCTCGGTTTTTTACAACGTTGGCATAATCCTTGCCATTATTTTTTTGGTTCCTCCTTTGGGAATTTATGCACCGGCAGTCGGAATGATTCTGGGTGCCCTGTTGCATCTGGTTGTGCAGCTGCCGCTTGCTCTTTCTCTTGGCTTCCGTTTTAAATTTAGGTTTCAATTTAAAAACAGAGAGGTTTTGGAGACAATTTCCTTAATGTGGCCGCGTTCCCTGGCCTTGGCCTTGGTTAGAATGTCCGATCTTATCAATGTGGCTTTGGCCTCAATCGCTGCTTTTGGATCAATAGTTGCCTTTAATTTTGCCCAGGTTCTGCAGCTTGTGCCGATATCTCTTTTTGCCGGATCCCTTGCCCAGGCCGCCTTGCCTACTTTGGCAATCGAATTTAATGCCAAAAGATATGAGCAATTCAAAAAAATTTTTGTGGACTCGTTCCACCAGATACTCTTTTTGATATTGCCGGCAGCGGCGATTCTAGCTATTTTAAGAGTTCCTGTGGTTAGGCTAGTTTTTGGTGCCAAAGAGCTTCCATGGGAAGTCACATTGCTTTCAGGAAGGGTTTTGATTGCTTTTTCTTTTGGAATTGCCGCCCAGGCCATTAACCTTCTTCTGATTCGCGGTTTTTATGCCCTGCGCGACAGCGCAACTCCGGTTAAAGTCAATCTTTTTACAATCACTGTAAATATCGCCTTGAGCCTGACCTTTATTCTCATCTTAAAATTCTCCATCGTTTATCTTGCGGTTTCTTATTCTTTTGCCAATATCCTAAACGCGCTCTTGTTGCTTTGGTTTCTTGACAAAAAAGTTTCCTTTGACAAAAAACAGATTATAGTGCCTGCTTTAAAAATGATTTTTATCGCCGCTTTGACCGCAGTTGCTCTTTATACACCAATGAAACTTTTGGACAGGCTTGTTTTTGACACAACCAGGACAATCGGCCTTTTGTTTTTAACGGGGATTGCGACTTTGGTCGGAATCGGGGTCTATTTGTCTTTTTCCTATCTTTTAAAAGTCGAACAAATTTTCATTTTTTACAATTTCGCCAAAAAAGTGGCGTCTTTACCCTCAAGACTTGTTAGCCCTGCCGCAACTTCAATCGACGCCCAGCAACCGAATCCATAGAATTCGGTAAATCCGAAATTCTAAATCCGAAGCACAAAACAAATCCAAATTTTCAAAACCGCGATGTTCAAAACTTTTTGAATTTTGAGTATTTAAAATTTAGTATTGTTTCGGATTTCGATATTCGAGTTTCGAGTTTATCAATTTATCGTCTTTGACTAAACATACTTTTGATATACTTCACTCAATGGATCGAGCTCACATACGAAACTTCTGTCTAGTTGCCCATATTGACCACGGCAAATCGACGCTTGCCGACCGCATTATGGAAATTTGCCAGGCTGTCCCGAAGGGTCATCAGGCACAGCTTTTGGATTCACTGGAGCTTGAACGTGAGCACGGAATTACCATTAAATTAAAAGCGATTAGGTTAGTCTACAGTCTACGGTCTACAGACCACAGTCAAAAAGAAGCAGTAGTCAGTAGTCAGAAAGCTGTAGACGGTTCAAAATATATTCTGAACCTTATTGACACCCCCGGCCATGTTGATTTTTCTTATGAAGTCTCAAGGTCTTTGGCATCGGTTGAGGGAGCAGTTCTTTTGGTCGACGCCACTCAGGGCGTGCAGGCGCAAACTTTAGCAAACTTTAATCTTTCACTCGAAGCGGGATTGACGATCATACCTGTTATCAACAAAATCGACAGTCCTGCGGCAAATATCGAGGAGACAAGTAAAGAATTGGAATCGCTTGGTTTTAAATCCGACGAAATTTTAAAAGTCTCAGCCAAAACAGGGGAGGGTGTGGATCAATTGCTTGGGGAAATTATCAAAAAGATTCCTTCTCCCAAACACTTTCTTAGTCATCCTCACGAAAGTGAGGATCAGATCCTGAATCAAGTCTTCGACCGTGAGTCTCAGACCGAATCGGTTCAGGATGACAAAGTGCGTGCTCTTATCTTCGATTCTTCCCTCGACCCATACAAAGGCGTCATTGCAACGGTGCGCCTTTTTGGCGGGAAAATAAAGGTCGGCGATCAGATTAAATTTTTGGCAACCGGTGCCAATTCCGAGATTCTCCAAATCGGTTATTTAACTCCCACACCAAAATATGTTGATGAGTTGGAAAGCGGCGAAGTTGGCTTTGTCGTTACCAATTTAAAGGATTTAGCACGCGTTAAAGTTGGGGATACAATCAGCAGTTCTCAAGACCCGTCAGCAGCTCTTCCCGGCTATCAGGAAGCAAAACCGGTTGTTTTTTTGTCCTTTTACCCGACCGATCCGCACCAGCTTCCTAAATTAAAGGACGGTTTGGACAAGTTAAAACTTAACGACTCATCACTAATCTACTCAAGTGAAACGTCACTTTCCTTAGGTCAGGGATTCCGCCTTGGTTTTCTGGGGCTTTTGCATGCCCAAATAACCCAGGAAAGGCTGGAGCGCGAGTACGATCTGGATATTATTGTGGCTTCCCCGTCTGTCAATTTTGAGCAAGACGGCAAAATTATCAATAAGCCTTCGGAATTCGATCCAACGGCCAAAAATGTTCGCGAACCGTATGCAAAGGTGACGATTTTTGCACCCCAAAAATACTTCGGCGTCATTTCAAAGCTTATTTATGAAAAAAGAGGCCAGCAGAAAGAATCGGAAATTTTGGGCCATTCCCAAAAAATTACAGCCGAAATTCCACTTCTGGAAATCTTAATTGGCTTTTATGACCAATTAAAAACGCAGACTTCCGGTTTTGCCTCGTTTGATTTTGAAATTGATGAGTATAGGGATGCAAATTTGGCAAAGCTTGATGTTTTGGTTAATCACGAGCCGGTTGAGGGCTTGGCGCAAATTGTGCCCAAAGAAAAAGCAGATGAAATTGGAAGAAAACTGGTTGAAAAATTAAAAGAGGCAATTCCAAGGCAGCAAATTGCAATTCCGATTCAGGCGGCAATCGGAGGCAAAATCATCGCCCGCGAAACGGTCGCATCATACCGTAAAGACGTCACCCAAAAACTCTACGGGGGAGATGTCACCCGTAAAATGAAGCTTTTAGAGAAGCAAAAAAAGGGTAAAAAGCGCATGCGTAGATTTGGTAACGTGGACATCCCTCAGGAGGCGTTTCTAGCTGTCCTTAAACTATGAACGCTGACTGATCCTGAGCGAAGTCGAAGGGCCAGGAAGCATTTTTGGCGGTTTTGAAAATATGAAGTTTAATAAATCAAAGCCCAAATTTTGAGTAGTTGACATAAGTATTGTAAGTGTGTATTATAAGTAGAGAGTAATTATGTCCACTACAGTTGCCAGAGTCAACATTACTGTCCCCGAAGATCTGCTTAAAGAACTTAAAAAAACTGTTCCTAAAAGAGCAAGAAGCAAAGTTATTGCTGATGCGCTTCGTAAGGAGATGACCAGAATTAAAAGGGAAGAGAATTTAAAAAAATTAAAGGGGATATGGACTAAAGCAGGCGGAGTCGATTTTAACTCGGACAAAGATCTAAATTCATGGAGAAAAAATCTCTGGTCTTCAACAAACACCCGTATCGAAAAGAAAATCAGTGGATAAGTATTTGGTAGATTCCGATGTTGTCATATGGTTCCTTAAAGGAAGAGAAAAAGAGGCTCAGCTTCTTAAAAATCTTTCAAAAAGCGGTGATCTTTATTGCTCTGTCGTAACTATCGCAGAGGTAAGAGCAGGTCTGACCAGGCAGCCGGGAAAAATAATCAGCCAATTGGCAAATATTTTCGTTCCTCTTGAGATCAACTTAGAAATTGCGCAAACGGCAGGTGCCTTCAAACAAAAATACAAACTTGACATTGCCGATATGTTTATTGCAGCCACAGCAACAGTTCAAAATTTAAATCTTGTTACCTACAACAAGAAACACTTCCCAATGTCAGAAGTTAAACTCTACATTTTTTAAAAAGGGAAAAAACGCATGCGCCGTTTCGGAAATGTAGACATCCCTCAGGAGGCATTTCTTGCGGTACTCAGGATTTAACGAAAAGCCCCATAGTTTGACTTCATTAGTAGCTATGGTATAGAATTCGTTCTTATGCTAGAACGATTATCTTTTGGTGAACCCAGGAGAATTGCAAAAGAGTCAGAAGAACCACACTGGCCAGCTTTCGACAACGCCGCTAAAGCGGTTTTTAGTTCGGATCGTCGATCTATTCTGCGTATCCTCCATGCTCAAGATCAACCGATCGCCATTGATTCTTTGAGTAGTCTAGTCGGTGAATACAGACTTAAAGGTAAATTAGCATCTTCCAGTTTATTTGCTTTATTAAAAGAGCTGGATCAATCAGCGTTAGTAAAAAGAGACGGCGGACAATACTCTATAACTGATGAAGGTCGAGACTTCTTGGCTGCTTATGACAGAATTCGAGAAGCTTTAGCAGAAAGATATCACGTGGCGATGAGACAAAAAGCTCAAGAATTATTCCCAACCATCGATAAATAATCACCACGGCCTTAGTTCCGAATACTCCCCAAACTGATACACTTAAATTATGCGCAGGGGATTTTTATCTTTAATTGCAATTGTAATTTCTCTTCTTATTTTCACCATACTTTTTATTGTTGTTTTCAATAAACTGAAAATCATTCCAACTACTCAATCGGGGACTGATCCTCGCAAGGAGACTCAAGAGACAATAGACAAAGTCATCGAACAGCAGAATAAGGAAAAGATTGAATTCGAGCAAATGGATGAGAAAGACCAGAAATTATTGGGTGTGCAAACAGGCAAGAATTATACGGCCCTGGTTTATGATCTAGGCTCGTCTACAGTGGTTACCGACACGGCAGGCGATAACGATTGCGCAAACGATTGTTTTACCAAACCTCTTGCTTCCTATGTTAAGGAACAGGGAGGCAGGGGAGGCATGAACGGCACCTATTTTTGTCCGCCGGATTATTCGTGGTGCGCGGGCAAAAAGAACTCTTTTGATTTTCCGGTCTGGAATAACCGCCAGAAAAAGTGGATCCAGGCGGAAAAACTTTTCTGGAATGGCCGCGGCATGATGGTTTTTCGGCCCGGCTCCGCCCAGTTTTTTGCAAACAGCGCGGCAGTCGGCGCACCTTCGGATATTACTGGAGGAATTATCAACTATCCGTCATTACTTGCCGGAGGCAGTCTTTTGGTCAATGACGGCAACTTGGTTGCAAATTTAAAGACAAAAGCAACGAGAACAGGGATTGGTTTTGGGAAAGGGAAATTGTTTTTGGTTGTAGCCAGAAATTCGAGCGTGATGGACCTTGCCAATACTTTCATCTCGCTTGGCGCAACCGACGCCCTGAACCTTGACGGCGGCGGTTCGGCCGCCCTTTACGAAGGCAGATACAAAGCAGGCCCCGGCCGCAGCCTCCCCAACGCAATTATTGTGAAGTAATTTTTTCTTGACCCCGCTTAATCTTACTTCTCGTCTTTATGCAAATTGATGGAGACTTGACCCAGTAGAAGAACTTTCAGTAGTTTCACTAAAATCTCGAAGAGACTGAAAGATACTCTACTGGGTTGACATTAATTAGCACTCGTGGTAGATTGTCTGCTAATCCCCTCACCATTATGATGAGGGACAAGCAGGCGGGTTGCCCTAGCTGTCCAGCTCGCCACAAAAGATTATGGATTTAACTGAAAGGCAAAAACAGCTGCTTCGCGAAATCATCGAAAGTTACATCGAAACCGGTGTGCCTGTCGGCTCGGAAACAATCGAAAAAGAATCAAATATGGGGGTTTCACCAGCTACCATCAGGAACGAAATGGTCAAACTTACAGCTTTAGGTTATCTTCGCCAACCCCACACTTCGGCAGGCAGAATTCCAACTTCCATGGGTATGAAATTTTACGTTGATCAATTAATGGAAGAAAGGTCACTTTCCCTAAAAGACGAAGTTTCCATTAAGGAAGAATTGAAAGAGCCGACAGACAGATTCGACAGACTTCTAAAGCACGTAACCAGATCTCTGGCCTCCCAGACCCACGCTTTGGCTTTGGCAACCGACGAAGATGGGGAAATTTACGCATCAGGAATGGCCAACATTTTGGATATACCCGAATTTTACGATATCGATATCACAAGAACTGTCCTTGCAATGCTTGATAAAGCAGAAATCATCAACCAGATATTTAGCAACATGGCATTTGAGGACCAGATTAAAATTCTTTTCGGTGAAGAACTTAACATGCCGTATCTTGAAGGCTGCGGGTTTGTAATTGCCAAGTATCATTCGCCCACGCATACGGGAATGCTTGGTGTCGTCGGACCGTCCCGCCTTAATTATCCGGTTGTTATTCCGACAATGCGCTATTTTTCCCAATTGCTTTCCGAAATTGCCAAAATCTAAATAAAATTTATGATAAAGATTAAAAAAACTGCCGCAGATATCCAAGACAAAAAAACCAAGAAGATCGAACAGAAGGAATTGGACCTTGAGGGTCAATTGAAAAGAGCTCTTGCCGACTACCAGAATCTGGAAAGAAGGATTGATGAGGAAAGAAGGCTTTTATCTGCGCTTTCTTCGGCTTTACTTTGCGGAAAACTTCTGCCGGTTCTGGATAATCTGGAAAATGCCCAAAAACATCTTAAGGATGAGGGGCTGGAGATGGTTATCAAGCAATTTAATGATGTTTTGGAATCAGAAGGTGTAGAGGAAATCACAGCAGAAGGCAGCCCTTTTGATCCTAATTTTCATGAGGCGGTCGAAATTTTAGAAAGTGAAAAGGATGGTGTTGTCTTGAAAGTTTTGGCAAAAGGTTACAAAATAAATGATAAAGTCCTAAGACCGGCGCAGGTTGCTGTTGGACGCACAAAAGTTGATCATAGGGTCGAAGATGATTCAACTGGTGAAAAGAAATCCGAAGAATTAGGAGATTACGCACAGTAATTTTAAATTTGAAATTTGAAATTTAAAATCAAATCAAAATGTTTAAAAATTTAATTATTAAATATTCATTGAAAATTGAAAATTATAAATTAAAAATTATGGGGGGTTCATGTCCAAGGTAATCGGTATTGATTTAGGAACGACAAATTCCGTAGTTGCCGTGGTTGAGGCCGGCAAACCCAAGGTGATTCACTCAGCCGAGGGCAAAAACACTATTCCGTCTGTCGTTGACCCGCAGAAGCATGTTGTCGGTGAACCGGCCAAAAGGCAGATGATCGTCAACCCCAAAACAACCGTCTTTTCGGTCAAACGCTTAATGGGCAGAAAATTCAAAGATACCGAGGTTCAGCGCGACATCAAGTGGCTTCCTTACGAAATAAAGGAAGGCCGCGACGGCATGGCGGTCGTATCTTTAGAGGGTAAAGACTACACTCCTCAGGAAATTTCGGCAATGATTCTTTCCAAAATTAAAGCAGATGCAGAAGCTTACCTTGGCGCAAAAGTAGACCAGGCAGTAATTACAACTCCTGCCTATTTTGACGATTCGCAAAGGCAGGCAACCAAACAGGCGGGCGAAATCGCAGGCCTAAAGGTTGAGAGGATCATCAACGAGCCCACAGCTGCGGCTTTGGCCTACGGCCTTGATAAATCGCACGCGCATACGATTGCCGTTTACGATTTGGGCGGCGGCACATTTGACATTTCGATTCTGGAATTGGGTGAAGGAGTTTTTGAGGTTAAGGCCACAAACGGCGACACCCACCTTGGGGGTGACGATTTCGATTCAAAGCTGGTTGAGTACATAATCGCAGAATTCAAAAAAGAATCGGGCGTCGATGTCGAACGCGACAAACAGGCACTCCAGCGGGTAAGAGATGCAGCAGAAAAAGCCAAAATCGAACTTTCCTCAACAACAGAAACCGAAATTTCAATCCCTTATGTGACGGCGGATCAGTCAGGCCCCAAGCACCTGCAGCTTAAACTTTCCCGCGCCAAACTTGAATCAATAGTCGGTGATTTGGTTGAAAAAACCTTCGAACCTGTCGCAAAGTGCTTAAAAGACGCAAAAGTCGACGTCAAGAAAGTAGACGAGGTTATTTTGGTCGGCGGCATGACCAGAATGCCCTTAGTTTCCTCCAAAGTCAAAGAATTTTTCGGTAAAGAACCGCACAAAGGTTTGAACCCGGACGAAGTTGTAGCAATCGGTGCTGCAGTTCAGGGTGCGGTTTTGACAGGCGAAATGAAGGAAATGGTGCTTCTGGATGTAACACCTTTAACTTTGGGAATTGAAACTTTGGGTGCAGTGGCAACACCTTTAATTCCCAGAAACACCACAGTGCCGACCTCCAAAAGCGAAGTTTTTTCAACTGCCGCCGACAACCAGACATCCGTTGAAATCAACGTGGTTCAGGGTGAGAGGCCGATGGCCGTGGATAATAAGTCGCTCGGCCGGTTTATTTTAGACGGCATTCCGCCTGCACCCCGCGGCGTTCCTCAGGTTGAGGTAACTTTTGATATCGACGCAAACGGCATTCTTTCCGTCACGGCCAAGGATAAGGCAACCTCAAAGGAACAATCGATAAAAATTACCGGCTCGACGGGTCTTACCGATGAAGAAATTCAAAGGATGACCAAGGAAGCAGAGGAACATGCCGCCGAGGATACTGCCAAAAAAGAGGAAATCGAAATCAGAAACCAGGCAGATA
>Ga0209541_10001835_pt1 | contig 41484 bp, 43 predicted proteins | sample RifCSPlowO2_01_FD_184027 | JGI IMG/M metagenome (GOLD analysis project Ga0209541, IMG submission 184027) | Groundwater microbial communities from Rifle, Colorado - Rifle CSP2_plank lowO2_0.1 (SPAdes) (version 2) | ecosystem: Environmental > Aquatic > Deep subsurface > Groundwater | place...
TCAACCAGGATACCGTAGTTGCTTTCCCGCAGCTTCTTGTGGGAATTGAAAATAAATGCCAAGTTAAATATCAGCCAACAATTTGCACAAATAAATTATGTATCGCCACAAAATAAAATGAGGAATTTATTAAATATCTTTGCTCATTCAGCAATAATCTCTCTTGCCCTTGGTTCTCTATTTATTTTTAAACCCTTCACCTACATCGACAACGCCCAATCGCAGATTATCTGCAATAAAGACGGCCAAACTTTTGAATTAGGCTGGAATTTTATTTATACCTTCAGCGACAAACTGGATTCTTTTAACGATACCAAGGCTCGAAAACTTTGCGAATACAAGATTATTAAAGATTATAGTAACACTTATCAAACCCCAGCAATAAGAAACTATGATTTCAGGCCAAAATATATTCAAGAATCGAGCTGGCCTGAGGCGATTTTTATGTTTTTTGCGACGTTATTATTTGGAGCATTAATAATTGAATTAACCAACAACACCCTCAAGGTGCGAAAATCATCAAGTACGCACCCTGAGGCTGAAAAAATAACTAAAATTTCGTTGCCGAGTTTTCTGTTATTCTTTACTTCTATCTTTTTTGCCTCTCTCCTATTTTTTTTCCTCTTTAAAAAACCTGCTGCCATGATCTACTGTAAAAGACAAGTGGCTCGAAAAGTCAACAACTTCAAACGAATTATCTTCAAATATGGGATCATCCCAATCCCCGAAGAAGATGAGCATATAAAAAGTATTCTTCCAGATCTCTATGAATCTTGTCTAGCAAAGCAAGGATTCCTAAATTAAAATAACCATTATTATGGCAAAACTTCTTGGGTTAGCTAATGAAACTCTTTTTCTTACTAACCTATTTATCTATACCTACAAGATACTTTTGAAGATACTTAATCGCCTCTTTCCTCCTGTTATAAATACAGATTTTTTCCCGCGGGAGTTGTTCTCGCCCGAGCCGTTTGAAATTCCCTTATATCTGATACTGGCAACAGTCTGGGTAATTATTATTCTCTCAAAATCTCTTAACTTATTTACACTTAGAACGGGTCCAAAACGATGGATATATTTCCTAGTCCTTTTACTTGCGTTTTTTTTAAATATCGGTTCCTATCCGATGAAGAATAGCGCAGAATTCATCAAATCTCCAGTTGATCCGATGAGCTCGCTTATAATTCTCATCATTTACTTAATTATTATTTTGGCAATAATTGCAATAGTTTATCATCTTAAGAAACTGAAAATCATATTGTTTTTATTGATTTTAGCCGTTCTTGCCTTATTTACAGTCGAACCTGGATTTCCGTCTAATCCCCATGATGCCAGTTTTTTTTTAGGACCAATCTTTGAAATTTCCCAGGGAAAGACGATTTTTACCACAACCTCCTCACAGTATGGTTTCCTATCAGTTCTGATTTTAGGCGCTCTCACAAACCTTCGTCTTTTTAATCCCTTTTATCTGCCTTTGTTAACCTGGTTTCTTTATATCATAGAGTACTTTCTTTGTTTTTACATCATCTATAAAGCCAGTCGGTCTATAGTTTTTAGCCTAATTGGGCTTTTTTCTATTTTGACTATAAATTATTTCTCCCTTTACCACCTAGCAAATACGTTACCTCAGATTGGCCCTCTGCGTTGGTTACCTCTCATTTTATCGCTCTTTCTTATACAAAGATTTAAAACTATTACAAATGGAAAGCTTATTTTAATACTTTCACTTTTATCTCTTTGGAATGTCGAAGCCGGAGTAGCTCTTTTATTGAGCTATGCTTCTACACTTTTATTATTGACCATTACTGGATATATCAAGAAAAAAAAGTTAATTTTATCTTTTATACTTCTCTTTACCGATATTTTAATCAGCTTGACGCTCTTAAACTTCATTCACTTAGTCTCAGGCAGACAAACAATAGACTTTATTGCTGCCTTTACCAGGTTGAGAGAATTTGCTGTCGCCGGAGTTGCTATGATTCCTCTACCCTGGCGAACCCACTTTTGGTTTGTGCTTTTGGTCTATTTTGCAACAATAATATATGTATTTAGAAATACAAAACAGATGGTAGATGATAGAGGATGGAAGATAGATAATGAAGTTAGAAAGTCGAGGATAGATAAATTCAATCTTCTATCTTCAATCTTCAAATCTCCACCTTCTATCTTCTATCATCCATCGTCTATTCTTTTATTCTCTGCCAATCTATCTCTTTTTGCTTCCGTCTACTATATAGGAAGAAGCCATCCTCACAATCTCTTCCACATCTCAATCTTTTTCCTACTGAACACCTTTCTTTTCTTTAATGAGTTTCTTAAAAATAATCCAAAAAAAACTCTATTAACTACTATCTACTTACTACTAATTACTTTCTTTATTGTCTATCCTGCCTATAATCGAAAACAGGCGCTATCTACTATGATTTTGAGAAATTTTGTTGAATTGAAAAAAGCTGACATCTTCAAACCTAGACTGGAAAAAACAGTAAAACAATACTATTTAACTGAGTCTTTCCTAATTAAGAAAAATCTAACCGATGAGGAAATACTCATTCTAAGTGTCGACGAAACCTATCTTTTTTATCTTGTAGGTAAAAAAAATCTACTACTAGACAATCCTCAATCTGGTATGGCAACTGCCTCAAAAGCAGATTTAAAATTGGCCCTAAAGAGAGCGCTTGAAATCTGTCCGCAAAAATTAGCCGCAAGCTGTAATCTATTTGGCCAATGCTCTGAATACCCAACTCTCAACTACGAAGCAGAAGCGATCAACATTCAAAAAATTTTGCTAGAAACGCTTGAAAAAAGCTGTAAAGTGAAATACAAACCCTCCCAATGCAGTCAAAAATTATGTATTGCCACAAGCAAAATAATACCTTGAAGATTTATTGACAAATTACTTTTGCTGGATAAATGGTTTCTGGAGATACTTGGCATTTCTGTGACGGACAAAACTGGCAAGGATTTTCGTCTTGGCCGACGCAGCGGCCAAAACCTTGATTTGGGTAGCTGTAACAAGATTCATCGTTGTCACAAGCATTAAAAGCATCACAGGCGCCTTCGTTAGCGGCAGTGCGGGGTGTTTTCTGACATGTCTCTTGTCCATTTATTGTCACTGTCCCGCACCAATACTGAGAGTTGTCTGGCATAACTTCGGGACAATTATTCCGACTTCCTAGCTCAACACATTCGTCCCCACACCAGTTACAATATATACTCTTATCATCAGGAGAACTAGTTACAACTACCGTGCTATCATCTGGACTAACTATATTTGAATCTGGTCGTTGGGGTGGGGTTACTTGTGGAAGATCTGTAGGAATAGAGGGAATATAGGGAGAAATAACTATGCCCAATATTAGAGAGGCTGCTGCAATCAAGATTACATAAGCGATCGGTATAGATTTGTTCATTAGTCTATTATTGCTTGAATTCAATAATAAGTCAAGAAGTATTTACTACATCCTAGTTTGGGTAATAAACGAAAGTACAACTTAAAGGTCTATTGGTACAAGTCAATTTACACCTTTTTACACCTTAAAGGTGCAACCTAGATTGATTCAATAAGGTAAAGGCCCTTGTTTTTAGCCAGTATCTTGCTACTTCTTTCATGAGGCGGAAAATTGTTTTTAAGTTAGATGTTGAAAGTCCTCCATGACGAGTATAATCAAAAACTGGAACCTCAACTACAGGTAAGCGAAGCTTTTTGGCTTTCTCCAGAAGTTCCAGGTCAATCATGCTATCGGTAAATTTAAGTTTAAGTTTCTCATAAGTTTGGCGGCTGAAAATATTCGGATTACCGTTTATGTCTCTATTGGAAATCAGAAAGATAATACGACAAAAAATGTTGTAGAGGAGAGACCCCCATCTTCTTTTTTCGTTTTCTCTATTCATCCTTACTCCATGAACAATTACGCCATCATCAACTAAAAAATGTTTTAAAGACCTCATCAGATCAGGCAGATGAATGCGTGCGCAGTTTAGATAACACAAATATTTCCCTTTGGCTCTCCTTAGCCCGTGTAAAATCCCCAGTCCATAGCCACAACCTTTAAGCTCGTAGGCGGAAACATTTGCAAACTCCCTGGCAGCTTTTTTGCAGGCCTCAAAGCTATTATCTCTGGTGCAGTTAACAACGGCAATTAGTTCAAAAGAAATTTTTTGCTTGCTCAACGTATGATGATATGAGCGAATCACCTTCTCAATATGATCTACCTGATTCATCACGGGAAAGACAATAGAGAAGTCTGGATTTTTATTCATAGTTAATATCGCCTTCCCGCTTTTAAGCTGGGATCGGTTAAGATATAATGGGTAAAAAATTTTCTTTGCGGATCTATTATAGCTACGATCGCCTCGCCTTTATTTGGATAAAGTCCGTTTTGCAATTCTTCTGGCTCAGGGATTTTACCAGCTATATGGTGTTGTATCCAGGCAGCGATAGGATCTCCGTGCGAGATCAAAATGCCCGTTTCTCCAATTCCCAGATTTTTTACCATTTCCCTAAAAGTTTTATCAATTCTAGCAACAAGATGGTCCAATTTTTCATGTTTATACTTATCCCATCTATGAGTGTATGTATTTGAACTTCCTCCCATTGCCTTAAATACATCCATGTTTATTCCTTCAAGATACCCACCAGGGGCATAGACGTCATCCAGATTGTCTATCGAGATCGCTGGGATATCCCTCATACCTAGTCCTTTCATCATCTCATCCTTCGACTCTACCGCTCTCGTTGACGGACTATGGGAAACATGAGAGACTCTGAATTTTCTTTTTTTGATTAATTTTCCCAAAACTTTCATCTGGCCCCTGCCATAGCCGCTTAAGTGAATTATATCTTCCGGCTTCATTACAGAATCACGGTTATAGACAATATTTTTTGGATTCTCAAGTTCTCCATGGCGAGAGACAATGACAAACTTTGGGCCATAATCTGTCAAACTTTTTAAGATCTGATCAAAATTTATTCCAATTTCGCTCAACCACTTTATAGTATTTTTTACAATCGATTCTTGAAGCAAGTCATATTCAGGTTTCCAGTTAGGATTACCCCCATATCTACTTTTCTCAGTTTTTAGATACTTAGATAACGATTTCAGATCGAATAATTTTCCTTTTTCATCCCTTTTGCCAAAATTATCTGCCAGATTTACTATCCGTTGCGAAGGCGTTAAAGACTCAAATAATGAGTCGGTACTCTTACGATTTGTTGCTGCTTTTATAAATTTATCGATAGGTAAAAGCATCTCAATTATGGGTTTTGCTATTCCAAATTCTGTTAAGAGTTTGATATCAATTAGTTCGTCTTTTAAATATGCCTGCGGGTCAACCAATCTCCCAATCTCATGTAACCACAGCAAAAATTCTATTTCATCTCTCCTCACATCTAACTCATTACTTTTATCTTTTAGTTTGTCCGCAATTCTTCTTCCCAATTCAGGCGCAATCATCACATGTACAAAATAGCTGGCAAAAACTTCCGGATTTGTAGTTGTGATAGCCTTTATTAACAACCGTTTAACAATCTCAATATCAGATTGAGTAACTTTCCCTGTCCTAACGGCGTTACTTCGAGAAAACATTTGTTTTCCTAGTATTTTAATGAGTAAATACTTTCCAATTTTACTCGCCATAATCCAATAGTTTAGCAGAAACAAAATTTCGTTTTTTCTCGAACTCCATTCAATTCGGGATTGACAAGAAGAAGAAATAGAAGAAGTAAAATTTTTTTAATGTTAGACAATTCTTTTTAATCCTGCTTCTAAATCCGTCTTTGCTTTCCAGCCGAAAACCTTTCTGATTTTTTTCGGATTACCGTACCAATCCTTAAGATCCCAGTCGCGATTTTTCATCGTTCCAAATTGTGGTTCTTGTTTAATTTTGAAAATCTTCTTTGCCAGATAGGCTAATTCTTTAATGGTTATTTTTTTACCAGAACAAACATTAAATGCTTCACCCCGGATGTCATTTCGAGGGAACGAAGTGACCGAGAAATCTAGCGAAGCGTTCTTTGCGATCCGACGTGACGTCGAATCTAGATCTCTCGCTTTCGTTCGAGATGACAATAAGGCGGATAGTTTATCCGCTGCTATAATCATTGCTTCGATAATATCATCAACATAAACAAAATCCCGTGAAATATTCGGATCAACAAATTGAGGTAGTCTGCCTTTTTTTGCTTCCCGAATTATTGTCGGTATCAATCGATTCGGCTCCTCCCAAGGACCATAAACCGAATAAAGCCGCAGATGAACCACAGGTAACTTCTCTATTTTTCCGTAATACTTTAGAAGATAATAATCTGCTGTTTTAGAAACAGCATAGTGGCTGTTTGGAGTTAGTTCGGCCTCCTCTGATGGTGCAGCGCAATTAAATCCGTACTCCGACTGTGAGCCGGCATGCAAATATGCAGAAAATCCACGCTTTTTTAATTCCTCCATTAGTATATAGGTTGAATTAAAATTCGTCTGATAGATCCTGTCTAAATTTTTCTGAGTAGAGTAGGCTCCAAAAGCAGCGAGATTGAATATTGTCTTTGGCCTGATACGGGAAATAATTCGTTTAACCTCTCCCCCATTAAGCAGATCACATTTAACGACGTTTTGTGGGGGAGTGGTTAATTTTTTTAGTCTCCAGTTTTTTTTCGGATCGGAAAAAACGCCAAAAACGTCTTTTCGGTAATGTAATATTTTTTGTAGTAAATTGAACCCCACAAAGCCTCCAGCACCAAAAATCGCTATCGGTCCTGCTATTTGACTTATCTTATCTTGTAAGTTTCTCATTGTTGTATCTTTCTGATTCTCCTATTCTCCACTTTAAAAACTATGATAGGGAAGGGTTTAAACTAAACTTTCTATTACTTTTTTAATACTCTCTTTATCCAACCCGCTTTCCTTTAAATAAAAATCGCGGCTACCGTATCGCTGAGAAATGTAGCCTTTGGCATAGAGATGAACAAAGTGTTTAAAAGATATTTTATTTTCCCTAAGAATGTGGTTAAAATGATGGCCCAATCCACCTGTCTGAACATGTTCCTCGATAACGCAGACTGTTTTCGTCTTTCTAATTGATTGCAAAAGTTCTATTGGAATACGCAGCGGAAATTCGGAAACTAGCCAAACATCGACTATTTCTTTAGGAAATTTTATGATGGCTGGAATTACTCTGTTTATAATTGAACCAAGGACCACCACCGTCAATTTTTTCCCTTTGCTTAGTCGTCTCACACCAGAATATGACGATAAAGAAAAATCCAGCTTCTCTGCTTTAGTTAAACGCAAATAGGCGGGAAAGTTTTCCTTAGACATTTTATGGACAATGCCTTCCAGATCTTCAGAGAAACCGGGTGTATAAATCTTTATGTGTGGCAAAGTCATCATCAAGGCAACATCATTCAAAACGTGGTGGGTGGGCCCGGCTATTGCGTAATCATATCCTCCTCCCAAACCTACCATCTTTACATTGTAATTGTGAAGGCAGATGTCATTTCTAATTTCCTCTAATACCTTAATCGTGACAAAAGGTGCTATGCTATAAATCCAAGGCTTAAATCCTACATAAGCCATACCAGCTGCAGCTGTAACCATATTATGTTCAGCCACACCGGCGTTGATAAATCTATCTCCCAATTCTTCTCTCAATGGCTCAAAAAGATGGGCTCCCAAATCGCCCGTCATCAGAATAATCTTATTATCTTTTTTGGCTTGTTTTAGTAAAATCTCGGCAAATTTATAGCGCACTGATTTAATTTAAAATTATAAATTCTCAATTTTCAATCAATTTTTAATATTTGAATATTTTAATTTTTAAATTCATTTCAAATTGTAAATTTCAAATTGAAAATTCTTAGAGTCTTTTTATATCTTCCAATGCTTGCTTGTAACTTTCTCCCACCATAGCAGTGTAATTAGACTCTACCTTTCCCTCAATCGCTCTTATCCCTTTTCCCCGAATGGTGTTACAAATAATCATATTAGGCTTACTGCTTTTAATTTTTTTCATCCTGGAAAATGCTCCTTCAATCTGACTCAAATTATGACCGTCGCAAACAATAACATTAAAACCAAATGCCTTCCATTTGCTCACAGATGCCGCATCACCTAGAACATCTTTGGTTTTTCCAAAAGCTTGCAATCGATTCCTATCTATCAAGGCGGTTAGATTAGATAACTTATGACTGCTGGCAAATTGAGCTGCTTCCCACACCGCGCCTTCGTTGCATTCCCCATCAGACATCAGGCAATAAACTCGTCGCAAAGCGCCAGATACCACCGCGTAGGTGGAATTCGTGGCCTTAAGAAACTTAAAAGCTTTTGCTATTCCTACTGCAAATGATAAACCGTGTCCAAGACTTCCGGTAGCTACAGGGATGTCATTTGGCCTGGTTGAAGGAGTATGTATACCAAATTCTGTCCCTTCCGAAAAGTAGGTATCCAAATCTTTATTAGATATTTTCTTAAGATAATTTAAAACGACATACAAAGCTAAAGATGCGTGTCCTTTGGAAAGAATAAACTTATCTTGCGGTTTCATCTCGTAAATCAAAGTCTGGATGAGAATATCAATACATGACATGCAGCTCCCGATATGAGGATGGGCGGTTGGGGTTTTAGAGGCAAGCTTTATAATTTTTTCCCGTAAATCTATTCTCAATTGATTTTTGGCTTTTACGCTCATAAAAAGATGGTAATATATTAACACAAAATCAAAAAATGATTACCCAAACTTGTGCTATCTGCGAAAAAAATAATTTTATTGTTCTCTACCCCGAGAACTTCAATATTAAAAAAATTAATTCCCGCGTATTTTCCGCCAGACGCTTACCTGACCGGATTCACTACCGGATGGTCAAATGTAAAAACTGCCATTTAATCTACTCCAATCCGATTCTAGAGTATGAAAAGATCGAAAATCTTTATAAAAAGAGCTTTACCTCCTATGATGAGCATCTGGAAAATTTGAAAGTAACTTACGGGTTTTATTTAAAACAACTGAAAGAAAAATATCAAAAACAGATGATAGAAAATCAATCTTCTACCCTCCAACCTCAAAATCTATCCTCTATCATCCATTCTCCATCGTCAAGATTATTAGAGATTGGCTGCGGCAACGGCTTTTTTTTGGAGGAAGCAAAAAAACAAGGCTACGAAGTCTATGGCGTTGAACCAGGACAACCATCAGTTGATAAAGCCACGCCGGAAATTAAAAAAAATATTATTGTCGACATCTTTAAATCCGGTCAATTCAAAAATAATTTCTTTGATGTCATCTGTTGTTTCCAGACCTTCGATCATATACCTAATCCTAACGAGTTGCTTACGCAATGTTACAAAATATTAAAAAAAGCTGGCCTAATGTTATTCCTAAACCATAACATTGGTGCTTGGCAAAATAAACTGATGGGCAAAAAAAGCCCAATCATAGACATAGAACATACCTATCTTTTCGATCAAACGACGATGAGAAAAATTTTTGAAAAACACCATTTTAAAGTTCTTGAGGTCAGATCCTCCTTCAACATCCATCACACTTCGTACTGGTTACATCTTTTACCTATCCCCAACTTTATAAAAATTCCCTTAATTAAGGTGCTTGACTTGACGGGTTTGGGAAAAATTAAAATCAAAATCTATCCAGGAAACTTAGTATTATTTGCAAAAAGATAATGAAACGCCATATTCCTGCAACTGCCTTTTTTATTGTTCTTTTAATTTTTATCTTCTCCTCTTACAAAGACTACGGTATTGCTTGGGATGAGAAAGTCTATATCGAAACCGGCAGACATTATCTGATTAAAATATTTGATTTATTCGGAATTAGTCATAATCTGAAAGAAACTAAACCATTTTTGCATGGCGGAGTTCATATCAAAACTCATGGGGTTTTTTTTGACATTGTTGTGATACTTACTTCATTATTTTTTAAAAATTTCAACTTGGAACTTTATCATCTCATCAAAGCCCTATACTCGTCGTTTATCTTCCTTTTTCTTTATTTGATAGTTGCAAAACTTCTAAACCAAAGACTTGCTTTAATGTCTCTTATCTTCCTACTGCTTTTTCCGCGCTTTACCAGTGACATTTTCTTTAACTCGATTGATATCCCAACCACTTTATTTTTTACCATAGCCCTTTACTACTTCTTCTACTTTATCGATAGTAAACAGAATTTCCTGAAACAAATCTTTTTCGGTTTACTGATGGCATTAATTATTAACCAAAGAGCTATTTTTTGGTATTTTATGATTTTAAATCTATTGTTTCTTTTCGTTTTAAGGCCCGAAAAGAACAAAAAGAATCTAAAACAACTATTAACCCAAAGTTTTGTAATTCTTGCCTCGACAATTTTTTTTATGCACCTTACTCATCCCTATTTATTTGCTCACCCAGTCGTTGGAATTTACGATATCATAAGAGAAGCCAGCAAAGGTTTTCCTTTCGGTGCCGCAGTTCTATTTGAAGGTAAATGGTATCAAGCAGGCTACAATCCTCTTCCTTGGTATTACCTTCCAAAATCTATACTCATCACTAGCCCTTTAATAACCTTGATTTTATTTTTCTTAGGAAGTCTTAAAATAGTGAAAAATTTGCTGCGACCGCAGCAATCTAGTAATAAGCAATATGAATTATTGTATCTATTATCTATTTTCTCTGTTCCCTTCCTTTTAGTCTTCTTTCTTAGACCGATCCTCTACGATTCTTGGCGACAATTTTTATTTCTCACTATACCGATGATCATCATTGCGATGTCTGGATTAGACTTCATAATTAAAAATTCAAATTTCAAAGCTCAAATGTCAAATCAAATCCAAAGTCCAAATGTCAAAAAAGAATATAAAAAAAGTCTTGGATTTTGGATTTTGAAATTGATTTGGAATTTGAAATTTGTCATTTGTATTTTAATCATAATTAACCTGTTCTTAGTCGCAAAACAAATGATCCTTCTTCATCCCTATGAATACCTCTATTACAACTCTCTGGTTGGTAGTCTTAGGGGAGCTTCTGGAAAATATGAGACTGATTATTGGGGCCTAGGTTACAAAGAGGCAGTCTTGTGGTTTAACCAAAACCTAAATGACCCAAAAAAACAGTATAAAATCTTTGTCGAAGGCGATCCACTCTCATCTTACTATTACTTTAAACCTAATATGCGACTAACTGCTGATTTACCAAGTGCTGATTACCTATTTACCTTCACCCGCTGGAATTTCCATATTCGTCACCCTGGAAAGACGATTTATACGGTTGAGAAAGAAGGAGTTCCTTTGATTTTTATAAAAAAAGTCGTGAATTAAATATTGCAGCATTTAAAATGCTACTTTGTTATAATTGCTTTACCGTGATCGTTGACAATCTCCATTTTTTTTGCCTGCTTCCATAAATTCTCAAATAGCTGTTTTTGCATTTCGGCAAGTTGTCGGTTATACATCTCAAAACAAAAAATGTCACCATCCTCAAGATAATGACAGGCAGTATAAACATCATTATAGATAAAGATGTCTGCTTGGATCTTCAATATTGAAGAAGGAATATGGCGAATTTGCCACCACTGGGAAACCATTTCGCTAACTTCTGTAAATGATTCAATTATTTTTCTATTGGTAATCGTCCTCGTCATTATCTTTTTCTCAACTAATTGCCGTCTGAGTTTTTCAGCTTCCCGTTTGGGTAAATAGGCATTAGCTGTAGCTACCTCAAAGCTAGCGAATTCCATCTTGGCTCGGAGTAAATTCCAATTTACTTGAGATAAACCATTTTTTCCCCGGTAATAAATAATTTGTGATCCCGGTTGAGCAACACCTAATCTACTTTTTAATGTGGCCAAAATCTGGGGAAGAGATTTCCGCAAAACAGCCACCTCTCCTTCCTTGCGAAATAAAAGTATGTCCAGTTGGGAGGGATCGTTGGCAACAAATTTAAATCCTGCACTATCTACCCGTTGCACAGCTAATTGCTTCTCGATTAATTTGTCCAATAAACGATACACTTTTGTGCGACCAAGATGTAAATGACGGCTGACAGATAAAGCGGTAGTGATTCTTTTTTCTACTAAATAAAGGTATATTCGCGCTTCTTCCTGACTTAAGCCGAATGGCTCAAGTAGTCCTGGTAAATTGTCTGTCTGAATGGACATCTATTGTATTATAGACAAATAGAAGTTTATAATCAAACCAATATGATAGATAGAGCTAATAATAGGGCTAAAGGAATTATTTTTATCTTAATTTCTGCGTTTTTCTATGGCAGTTATGGCATCTGGTCAAGAATTATGTCGTCTGCGTTTGACGAGTTTTCCCAGGCCTGGACGCGTGGCTTAATACTGATCTTAGTCACCTTGTTGATCAACTTAAAATTCAAAATATTCAGACCAATTAAACGTCAAGATCTACCGTGGTTTATCATCATTGCTTTGGCTGGCGGGTTAAACCAAGCGCCATATTTTTTTGGTTTTAAATACTTAAATATAGGCACGGCTACTCTTCTTTTTTATGCAGCTTTAGTTATCGGAGGATTTCTGATTGGTAAACTAGCATTTAAGGAGCAGCTTTCTACTGTTAAAATTTTTAGTCTCATCCTAGCGATTATTGGAATCGGGGTTGTCTATAAATTAACACTTAGACCAGACCAATTTTTAGCAGCTGCTTTGACTATTACCGCTGGATTAATGGGAGCTTGTTCAGCTGTACTACCGAAAAAATTATCAGGACAATACGAGGAGTTGCAGATTATGTCTGGATACTTTATCGTCATGGTCGTTGCCAACAGTATTTTAGCTCTAGTTGTAAACGACTCGCTACCTCGACTCAATCAACTTTCTGTTTGGGGGGCTCAACTTGGTTATGCAACGGCTATGCTGTTAGCTAACTGGTCTGTTATTGAAGGTTTCAAACATATTGAGGCGAGTGTCGGAAGTTTGGTAGGATTGGCGGAAATTTTGTTTGGAATTAGTTTTGGGATAATATTATTCGGTGAAGTGCTATCTGCCGGGACCCTTTTTGGTAGCGGTTTAATCATCATCTCGGTTATCTTGCCTAATTTAGTCACTCATAAGAATGGTTGAAAGAGATGGCGTTCCTTTGGTTATTATTAAAAAGCTTTAGTTTTTCGTTGATTTATTTGTCCAAGATTGATAAAATGTTAATCTAAGTAAATCTTTTTGGGCCCGTAGCTCAACTGGCAGAGCAGCAGCCTTTTAAGCTGTTTGTTGAGAGTTCGAGTCTCTCCGGGCTCACATTAGAGCTTCACAACGATACGAAGTGAGTTGATGAAACTCTTATGTTCCTCCGTAGTCCCGATTCAATCGGGACGAAGGGGGACAAACTTCAAAATTTCAGAGACAGAGAAAAATCTTCTTAAAATTGAAGCTAAAAGTGTTCCAGTCCTGCTTGACTGATATATAATAAATTGATGACACAATCTCTCATTTCAGAACCACAGGGAATGGAAGCGGTAATCAAGTATCAACAAGCAGGTAAGCAAACACAACTTACTCCTGAAATACAACAGGTAGCGTCTACTTATCAAGGAACTGTGTTAGATAAGACAAAACAGATTCTCGCATACTTAAAATCTATGAGAGCAACACGTTTTGACGAATCAATTTTTAGGAAGAGAACTGCAGGACAAATACTAAAAGACGGCTTTGTTACTGGTTGCACTGATTCTGACTTAGTCTTTGTTGCTCTTGCAAGAGCAAATGGATTATCTGCCAAATATGTTGAAACAATAGATGAATCTTGGTTGCAAAAAGGTGGTGGTTCAATTCAAGGTCATCAATACGCAGAAGTTTATGATGAAGAACAAAAAAGATGGTTTTGGGTTGACCCTATGGGGATGAGAATTGATATTCAACCGCCTTTAAAGGAAGGAAGAGTTATATATGACGTTGGTCTTGATAGTTGGGATATTGGAATTACTGATTTTGACTCACTGAAACAAAAATTTGAAGAATTTAGAACTAACTGGCTAGAAACTAATAAGACTTAATTCAAGGATATTTGTAGTTGGTTGAAAGTCTGGTAGATTCTATACAAATAAGCCTCAAGAGAGTTCCATTCTGGGAGCTTTGGACTCACCTATTCAACAAATCGAATGAATTTCTCCAGCAATTTTTTCTACACCCAAATTTGGCAATAAAAATATTTTTAGTAAAATATAATCGATGACCCAACCCATTTATGAAAAAGGAACGATCAAGGTAGTATGGATAAAAGATGATTCCGGCAGAATCTACTCCAAGATGTTTAATCAAGTGGAAAAAGCCAGGAAATTTGCCGAACCCAAAAAAGACTACATCATCTTTGCTCTAGTTAAACAGAAAAACATGGAAGACTTTGAATGGAAAATCCTCCCCTTAGGTAAATATCGTCTCTACCAACTGGCAGTACGTCTTTATCGAAAGTATGGTAATAAGTTAATAAAGTTATTGAAATTATAAACTTTAAGAGATGTCTGATGCTCTTATCCTTAATCTTTTTATCTTTCTTTTTTTTGTCTTTACTGTTTTAGAAAATTATTACAAACCGAAGCTTAGTAAGATAGAAAAAATTGGTCGCCAAATATCTCCTGTAGTTCTTTTTTTGCTTATCGTTATTGGGACCACCTTTGTTATCTATTTTCTGATATATGGTCCAAGGCAATTCGTCAGCCTGTATCTTAAGTTCCTATTAAGCGCTTTGGTACTAAGCCACGCTCTATGGATTTCTTTAAAGAAAAACTTCTTAACCAAGCTCATATTTTTAGTAGCCTCGCTTATTTTTATTGCCACGCGTTTCATTTATCCCTCAACATTCAACCACAATCTATTAATCCTAGCGGCAGTTATCTGGCTTGCGCCTTTTTTTACTTATCTAAACCTCATGACTAAGAAAAGATTCTTGATTATTAGTGGTTTGTGGTTCCTCTACGATATTATTTTCGTCTGGCTAACTCCGTTGGCCCAAGGAGTCATCTCAACAACCAAGATAATTGACTTTTCTCTTGCTCTAACTTCAGGAAAAAGTTCGATTGGAATAGCCGATCTTTTCTGGGCCGGATTTCTTTTATCTCTTTTAAAGAAAACCAGGTCAAAATTTATTGCCATTTTTATTCTAATTGGGAGTAATTTTATGCTTGAGTTTTATGCCAGAAATATTAGTCGAATTTCTCTTTTTCCCTTATTGGTTTTATGGGTACCTCTTGGAATTCTCATTATTTTCTATGAAAAGCAAACAAATCCAGGTCGTCTGCTTTGACATGTGTATGTTAAGAATTCTCATTTATAAAGTTCGCTATGTGTCCCTAACATCTCAAACACGACTACTTTTCTTTCCAATTCTTTATACTCCGAAAATATTGCTCTCCAATCACCTGTAATATTTATACTCTTATATCCTTTTAAATTTCCTATTAAAGAATGATGATTAAGTTGAGGATGAAACTGGTCTTGGATAAAAAGGGCAAGTCTTTTCCTAAAAGCAATTTTAATTGACAGAGATGATTTCTTGAGCTGTTTTAAGAATTTTGCTGAATAATCAATCCTTATGTCTGGATTTTCTCTCATTATCTATCATTTTATCTAAAAAACGTAAGGCTTTCTCTGGCTTAGTGAAAGATATAGCTCTTCCGGCTTTAATATCTTCCTTGGATTCTTTCAAAGCCTGCAAAAGATATTCTGTTGGCTCTTCTTTGGCGGTAAAAACTATCGTTTTTGTCTGGATAAAATGCTTTAGGAGTCTATTAATAACAGCACTAAGACTCAAGCCAAGCTCTTCAGCTAAACTTTGGGCTTTTTTTTTGATGAGAGGATTTACTTTAATATTTATCACTGCTGTATTCATATACACAAAGTATATAAAAAGTGTAGACATTTGTCAACAAGTTAATTTTTGTATAATCTTCACATGAACCAAAATAAAATCCAAGCCGTCTGCTTTGACATGTGGGGAACGCTTTGTAAAGGTTATCAAGAAAGATTGTTTTTTGTAAGAATTGCAATATCGTCCTTTTGCTTACCGCTTTGCTGGATTACCTTTGTTAAATTTTTAACAAAATATTTTGAACTTTCATTTTTCAGCGAATAGGTAAAATTATTAAAAGATTTAGGATCAAAAACATCCTCAAAACCGTCGGAGGCTAGAAAGATTGGCGTAGCATTTCCAGTGATGAGGATGTCTGCTTGACATTTATATAACTTTGGGTCTAGTTTCTTAAGCTCTCCCAGACCAAAAAATCTTGAAACATCGCTTGGGTAGACCTTTGGATCAAGACTATAATCTCCAATCTCTTTAGGCCTAACCCATTTCTTTCCATCCCAAAGCAGAACTACCACACTTCCTACTGTAACTATTAGTTCGTAATTGGCAAAACCGAACATAAAAACTCCAACGCAACTTGCATGGGTAGGATATAGCTTTAGAACCTTATTGTCCATCGCTTTACACGCGTTATTAACCCTTAATTCTAGGACTTTCTCTTTCTTTCTTAAAAAAGTTTTAGGAAATTTATCGGCTACAAATTGAGCAACTGCTCTACCTGGGACATCGCCTTCTAAATACTTTTGATTATTCCATCCATCAACAACACTCACTACAAATTTACAATCTTTTTCTTGCTCTGAAAAATAGACAGTATCTTGATTCCGCTTAAAAGGGATCTTGGCAAATGATATATCATACTTTTTTATAAATGTGATCATGTCTCAAGATATTGTATAATCTCAACATCTCTTATGCAAAATAAGGTAATTCTGTCTATTATAATCCCCACACACAACAGCCAAAACACTATCACTAACCTTCTTATCTCTATCCATACGACTCAATTTAAATATTTTAAAAATATAGAAGTGATAATTGTTGACGATGATTCTTCAGATAAAACCAGAAACCTTGTCAGAAAATTAGTGGAAAAACTCAAATACAAGCTTATTCTCTACCCGCTAAGAAAAAATCTTGGTCCAGCAAAGGCTAGAAATTACGGTGTGAAAAAAGCCAAAGGTAAATATGTACTTTTTCTCGATTCCGATGTTGTCCTGGCAAAGTCAACGCTTCGATACGTTTATCAACTGGCAAAAGACGAAAAAGTAAAAGCCTTTACCGGTATCTGGCATTACCAACAGAAAACCGATAAGTTTTTCCCGAATTTTAAAGCCATGCGTGACTGGGTTTACTGGTTTATCGAGCGGGAAAAGTACGCCCGCTATTATCTTTTCTCTACCCGCATTGCTGGCATCGAAAAAAGACTATTTCAGACTATCGGCGGTTTTGACGAAACCTTTCCCGAGCCGACGGTAGAAGATATCGAATTAACCTACCGTATCGAAAAACAGGCAAAGATTAGGTTTTCACCCGAATTAATAGTCTATCACGAATTTGAAGATTTCTGGCCGATTGCCGCTAAATACTTTAAAAGAAGTCGTGATTGGATTCTTCTCTATCAAAAACGCCTTCGCTTTGACCCTGTTGCCACTTCAAAAAAAGAAGCTTTCAAAGCAACTCTCGCCGCCATGTTTGTTTTTTTTCTAATCTTAGGTTCTGCCAATAGACTTTTTTTCTATATTACGCTTCTTATCGCTTTACAGTTTACTAACCTTGAGTGGTACTTTTGGAGCTTTGTCTACAAACAAAAAGGTTCCTTATTCCTTATGAAAAGTATTATCTTTTCAGTTATTCTCTATCTTGTCATCGACCTAGGTTCTTTCTGGGGATTATTACTTTCAAAAATTAAGAAGAATTAGTAAACAAATTAATTTTCCAATAATTATATGTCATGCTGAATTTATTTCATCGCGTCAGACGCGATTTCAGCATCTGTATTTACTAAAATCAGATTCTGAATCAAGTTCAGGATGACTTCGATCAAATCGAAGTCACTTCAAAAAATTCAAAGGGTTTAAGAGAATCCCGCCAGACCTAATCTCAAAATGCAGATGTGTCCCAGTTGACCTTCCGGTTGAGCCCATCCTTCCGATCGATTGACCCTGAGTTACAGCTTGTCCAACCGAAACGCCCAAACTTGACATATGCGCATAAAGAGTCTGGTAGCCATTTGCGTGATCTACACTTATATAACAACCATATCCCCAGCTTAGGCATCCTGCATAAGTTACCGTTCCTGTGTCTGCTGCTAAAATAGAAGGCGCTGATCTGTTTTCTATATCCAGTGCCATATGGTACCAGACTGGGTATTGAGAGATTCCCCCTGACGTTGGCCAGATAAAGTTTGAGGTGCCTTTCACTCCTGCTTGAATCTGGGTGACTGTTCTTTGAGCGATATATTTTGGCTTTTCCTCTTCAATTACGCCCTCAGGGACATAAAGAACTTGTCCAGCAGTCAAAGCAAAGGTATCCAGATCGGCAAAATCATTAAAAGGAAAGTTGACAATCTTTTGCGCATCAGTACTATATTTTTTGGCTATCGTATATACATTTTCTCCGGAGGCTACTTTATGAACAACGCCTGTCACAGGAGGTATCTTCAAAATATCTCCGGGCTTTATGGTTTCGGTTTTTAAATTATTCGCCCACTTTATGGTATCGACAGAAATATCAAACTTTTTAGCAATTGAAGCAAGTGTATCTCCGCCCAAGACTTCATATTCGACTATTTCATCTCTGGGTTTGGCTGAAATAATTGTAGCTAACGAATTTTCATAGGGATTGTAGGAAATAACACCGGCACCGGTTGCATTGCCTTCTTGCTGTAATGAGCTCACAAATGGATTATTTTCAGCAATTGTTGGTCCACCTATTATCGCAGCCGCAACAAGTAAAAAAAAGGAGCTATTGAGAAAATAGGATGAATATTTTCCTCTTTTAATAACCAAAAGTGCGACTATTATGTCTTTAAGATGCTCAAATCGTCGCCCGAAGTTCATGAATCTGGATTTTGAATAGTCTTTAAGAAAGATTAAAAACTCTTTCAAATCTTGCATAAAGGGTAACCTTTATTTTAACATACTTGGCTTTTTTATTACAATACAACCATCGGGATAAATCTTTTCTTTATCTGATAAACCTTATAACCACATATCGATGATAAATTATTAATTTCACTCAAGAAATTATTGGATTGACGCTCAGATTTACTTCCGAATTTCTTTTTAAATTGATATTCGGCAAAATTAAGCTGAATCTTTCTGATATGTTTGTATTTACCGTAATTTTTTTTAAGTTTAGTATGATAAACTTGCCAAGCTTCATCTAAATAGTGTCTTGCCTCTTTTTCTCTTCCTAACAGACTGTTTGCCTGAGATATTCCTTTTAGACTAAAACACCACATATCATCTCTACCTTTGAATAATGTATCAATAAATTCATCTCGTACTCTTAAAAATTCTTTTGGTATGTTTAAAAATGCATACTCGTCGGCTAATCGCATAAAAACCACGCATTTTTCTTCAATATTTTTGATTAGTTTTAAAGCTAAAAGATCATGCTTTAAAGCCCGAAGATAATTTCCATAATGAAAGAATGTTCTTCCAATTAGCGCCTCAGAATTGCCTAAGAATTCTTTCTCTCCGGTAATTTCTCCTAATTTTTTAAACTCTCTGGCTATTTCTATAATCCGTCTTGAAATTTGGTTAAAAGGTAAAACATCCAATAGTATTACCTTTTCCTCTAAAAGGAGCTTGCCTTTAAGTATAAGTAGGTGTTTATTCACGTCGTTACTTTTTATAAGTAAACGATTATTGTTTAATTTTTCCTTCAATAAATCTATCATCTCTAGTGCCAACAATGGCGCATCGTAAGCCATTGCGTTACGTAAACTATCAACCGCTTCTATGGTACGATCGACAAATAAATCTTGCTTTAAATATTCAAAGTTCTCTCCTTGTCTTATACTCGACAAGATTTTGTAATTTAAGAGTTTAGTGTATTCTTTTCTTCTTTGGCCGTTTATTCTTAAAATCTGACAGAAGATTTGGAACTGGCGCAGATTGAGTAATCTTTCTCCTTGTAAAAACCTTGACAATACGCTCGAATCGATTTCTCTATACCCTAACTTCTCCCACATCTCAAGTGCAAGTTGATTCAGAGTCATTCCGTTGGAGAAGATAAGGCGGTTACCTTTTCGGCTGTAATATTTCTCTAGCTGTTTAGTTAAATTAGTCATCGTTTCTGATCTTAAATTCCCATTTTGTACTTTTAATTACAGTTTCCTTTTCTTCGTGTATTTTTAATATTTTTATAGGTTAAAAGCTAGAGGAACTTTGTGTACTCAATTTGTCCTGCTTCAATTAAATATTGATTGTATCTAAATAATTCAGTGAGTCTTTTGCTTTCTTTTTCTAAATTTCTTAGCGATTTATTATAAGTACCAAAGTGTTGATAGAATAGCTCTTCGGAATGATAAAGGGTTATTTTAGATTTGTTTTTAAAATTCCCTTCGCCATCTTTGATCTGTTTGTCGAATAGATCCCAAGTTTGTTGGAGATACTTTTGGGCTTTATCAAAATTCCTAACTACAATATATGTGCCCGATAAACCGCGGTAAACTGAAAATTTCTGATATATTTGACTGGTATAAAGAGTTTTTTCTATCTGTTCCTGCAGTTCAAGGATCTTGGAGTCTTCATTTAATATGGCGTAAGTTAACATCAGACGACCAATCACCCATTGAATTTCATTACAGTTTCTTAGATAATGCAAAGACTCTGAGTCATGCTTGAGAGCTTGTGAAAAAAGTTTTTGATGAAAACATATACGACCTCGTACAGCTTCGGCTCTACCTATAAATTCTCTATTATTTGTAATCTTAGCAATCCGCTCAAGTAGACTAGGGACGTATATAATTTCCGGTAAAGCTACATCACGATGCCGATACTCAAGTATTGTCCACACTTTTTTTATAAGAAGCCGTCCCCATAGATCATAAAGTTTTTTCAGGACTCTAGCCTTTTTTAATATTTTAATTTTTGATTTAAGGAAATCTTCGGTTTCATTCTCCCACCGGTAAGCTAGGTCGAGTGCGTCGTATAATCTTGCTTCTTCGATTTTATCTAAGATTTGCTCATATCCATCTGTCTGATAGATTATATCGTTGATAAAGTCCTCCTTTATATCAGCTTTTGATAAAACTTCACAACAATACTCTGTGTATAACCGTCGAAATTCGTTTGAAGTAAGTTTGAGAATTTCTGCAAAAACCTTTATTTGCTTAGAGGTGAACTTACGTTGATTCTTAATTACACGTGATAAAACGCTCGCATCGATTTCCCGGTACCCCAACTTTTCCCACATCTCAAGCGCAAGTTGATTCAGAGTCATCCCATTGGAGAAGACGAGGCGATTACCTTGACGTGTGTAATGCTTCCGGAGGGCTTTCGAGAGAGAATCTCTCATAGCCTCTTTATTTTACCATAATAGTCTAAAAATCCAAAATATTGACAGGCCTGTCAATGATTAAAAAATTCAAAGTTATTAAGATCTCCGCATGCTATACGGTTATGAAAGGGCTAGAGGCGGCCATCTGAATTTTGTTTCGCGTAACGACGGTGCCGTATATATCCGCATCAGAGACCGGGATACGGTCTCACTTCCGGTCGAAGAAAGGTTAAAGAATATTCAAACAGCCGCACAGGTAATACCCCGCGGTATTTTTCCTGACTTAATTTATATAGATAAAGCCAAATCCAGAGCTTTGATCAAAAAAGTCAAGGGTATTAATTTAGGCGTTCTGATACCGATGCTTGAATGTGCCGGAGAGATCGGACTTCTTGAACAGGTATATTACCAACTTGGCCGGTACATCAGAGTAGTCCATCAATTTCCCCATCCGAAAAATATTTCACCTGTCGATTATGCCTGTCGAATTGAAACACAGGTAAATTCCGATCTGTCTAAGCTATTGCATTTAAATAACAATCTGCCCCGAAAACTTAAATTCGATGACGGGCATTTGCACAACTTTGTTACTCTGGAAGTACTACCGGAAATAAAGCGCACAATTCTCTCATACCCGTGGATTGGGTGCAATCACGGAGACTTTTGGGAGTTTAACGCGATGGGCGAAATCAGCAACGACGGATTTATCATGTCGGCTCTGATAGATACCGAATTTTTCAAACCCGGCATACCGGAAGAGGATCTCGCCCAAAACCAGATGTGGGGAATTAAAAAAAGAACTTATCCAGATCAATGCAAAGCGGCATTTCAATCGGGTTATGGAGGAATTCTAAATAACGCCGGTATTGCAGCTTTTACAATTGTAAATGTCCTCGACTACCTAAGACCTGCCAGTCCACAGCTGGTCTATCAAGAACAAAACAAACCTTATCCCGACGGTGAATTTTTGACAACTCAGCTCAATGTCTTGCACGATAGATTAAAATAGTTCTAATATGTTTAGAACTTATTATGTACATGCATCCTATTCCTATTCACCGCTTGGTGTATTCCATTATATTAAGGCAGTAAAAGACCTTATTTTGGCCAGAATCGTCAATGCAATTAACATAACTTTTCATTTTCCTATTGAACTGGCGTTTCCTTCATCGATCAATACAAAGCGGGGAATCGTCTATATTAATTGGGTGGAATTTTGGGCAAAAAAATTAAAGGTAGTTGTTGTTTGGGAAAATATTTCACTTTTAAAAAAAACAGATTGGTCGCTTTTAGAGCAGTCTACATGGGAATATATACCTAAAAGAATAAACCTTTGCCTAGATACTGGTCACCTAATCCTGGGAGAAAAAAATCCCCGTAAAAGAATTTTGGAAATTATTAAAAAATATGGCAGAAGAATAAAACACCTTCACCTACATGAAAATGATCTAAAAAGAGATCTTCATTTACCTCCAGGAAAGATACTTAAGCCACTGTTTAATTTACTTATCAAAGGAAGAACGTGGATTATAGAACCTATATCTTAAATAGCTTTAACTATTCTATTAATCGCTACTTCAAAAGCAGCTCGTTTTAAATCGAGTCTTTTATAACTGTTAGCTTTATGCCAAACTGATTCAAAGGCTTTTGATATCATAACTTTAAGCTTTTTATTAACCTTGTCTTCGCTCCACTTCTGACCATGCATGTTTTGATACCACTCAAGGTAGGAGACAGTTACGCCGCCGCTATTGGCTAAAACGTCTGGGACGATGACGGTTCCCTTATTTGTCAGATATTCATAAGCTTCCTCTGTCACTGGACCGTTGGCCATTTCGATGATGATCTTAGCCTTAATTTTTTTCATATTATCTTTGTTTATTGCATTCTCTAGGGCTGCTGGGACCAATACGTCAACCGGAAGCTCTAACAGTCCTTCATTGGTTATAGTTTTACCAAAGCGAATATCACATACTGAGCCCTTACAGTAACATCCCGCCACTGTTCCTTTTTCTTTTTTGCAGTTCATCGTTGTCTCGGGATCAAGACCAGCATCAACTAAAACAGCGCCTTTTGAGTCCGATACCGCAACTAGCTTAAAACCTTCCACTGCTGCAATTTTAGCAAAATAGTAGCCTACATTACCGAAGCCTTGGACAGCTATAGTTATATTATTAGACGAGGAAACAAAATTTTCGACGCGAGTGGATGTTTGAGCAAAGGAGCGACGAAACGAACCCTTGGATTCCAAGGATGAGCGAGGAGCGACTGGTCCCGACGTACGTCGGGATGCGAGTTCACTTGCAAGAAAATTTTTGTTGACGAGTTTTTTTAACAGACTTTTCAAAATCGCCACTCCACCCCGTCCTGTAGCTTCCGTTCGCCCAAGCGATCCGCCAATCTCAACCGGTTTACCCGTAAATGTAGCCCTTAACCGATTTAGCGCATTCTTATTAATTCTGAGTTCTGAGTTCTGAATTCTGAATTTGATGTATTCATCAACCATCCAGGCCATAATCTTCGGATTTGTATTTACATCAGGAGCCGGAACATCAAATTCTGGGCCGATAAAAGGAGAAATCGCCCCAGCATAAGCTCGGGAAATCTGCTCAAGCTCCTTCTCGTTCATACTTTTGGGATCAAGGATTATCCCCCCTTTTCCCCCGCCATAGGGAAGACCGGCCACGGCGCATTTTATCGTCATCAAGGTCGCTAAAGCTTGCACCTCTTCGCGTGAAACATGTGGGTGAAATCTTATGCCACCTTTATAGGGACCCAGATTGTTATTATGCTGGATTCTAAAGGCTTTGTATATTTTGCCTCCAACTGACAGATTGATCTCATGGATTAGATTTGGCTCCAAGAGTCTTTTGACTTTTTCTTGAGAAAGACCCAAACTATTAGCTGTGTTGATGATAATTGCTTGAGCGCTCTCAAGCATTTTTTTACCTGTATCCATAATAATAGTTATTAGCTAATAGTTATCAGCTAAAATTTTTAATTCTCAAATTTTATCTTTTCCTAACTACTAACTTTTATCTACTTACTACTAAGCTCTAGCCACTTCTCTACCTCCAATGCGGCGGCTATTCCCGTCCCCACCGCGGTGCCGGCTTGTCTATAGACATAGTCTACACAATCCCCAGCAGCAAAAACACCCGGAACCGAAGTTGCCGAATGAAAATTTAGATCAAATTTGTTTTTTATTTCTTCTAATTTTGAATTTTCAATTGTAGTTTTGAATTTTGAGTTTTGAATTTTGAGTTTAGCCAACTCTAAAGAAAATCTTTCTGATGTAATAATATAGCCCTTAGAATCAAGTTGTAACTGACTAGCAAATATATCAGTATCCGGTCTGTGGCCTATGGCAATGAATAAACCATCTACTGGTATTTGCCCAACAACATAATCTTTTTCTATATCTATAACTTTCATTTTTAGAATTTGTGGAGTCGCCTCTTCTATTTCTTTTTTAGATTTCTGCAACAATATCTTATCTGATGGTTGAATTCTCAAAGCAATCTGTTCTACATTTTGAGCGCCTAGCACATCTGTAACTTCAGCATTATAAATTATGTGAATTTTTGGCTGTTTTTTTACCCGATCTTGCATAATTTTAGAAGCTCTAAATTCTCCCCTTCTGTGAATAATGTAGACAAATTTAGCAAATCTAGTTAATGTCAGCGCTTCCTCCATCGCCGTATCACCACCGCCTACCACAGCTACAATTTTATCCCTGAAGAAAAAACCGTCGCAGGTTGCACAAGCTGAGACTCCTTTACCTCGAAGACGTTGTTCATTCCTAAGTCCAAGCCAGAGGGCTTGGGCCCCTGTAGCAATAATCACCGTCTTTGCTTGATAACTTTTTTCAGCACTGCTTAGAGTAAAAGGTGACTGGTTAAATAGCACTTTTGTTATATTTTGATCTATTATACTGACACCGAATTTCTGAACGTGAGCCCTGTACATCTGAATAAGATCTGGCCCTAGTATTGACTCAAATCCCGGATAGTTTTCAACTTCAGATGTCAACATCAACTGGCCGCCAGGAGGAGAACCAGCAAAAAGCAAAGGCTTGAGATTTGCCCTAGCTGTATATAAAGCAGCAGCAAGACCAGCCGGACCACCGCCAATAATCACTACATTTTCTACCATATAAAATTAACAAGCTCCAACTTCCAAGAAACAAAAAAATTTCAATATTCAATTTTCAAAAACCTCTATAATTTGAGTTTTGAGTATTCTAATTTGAATTTTGTTTGGAATACTTGTTGGTTGGAATTTGGAATTTATAAGTTAATAGCTCTTCCCACAATCTCTCCCACTTTTCTTGCATCTTTGGGCGGCACATACTGACAGATATCTGATACCAAGATCTCTTTTGACATCCCATCAATTGCCTTCTTTACAGCCGAGATCTGTTGTAAAACTTCAGAGCAATCTCTATTGGTCTCAACCATCCGTTGAATTCCTTTTAACTGCCCAATCAGTCTATTAATTCTCTTTGTAACATCCATATTTCCAACTTCCAACTTCTAACTCTTATACTTCATACTGGTATAGAGTATATATTAGGGCAGCTAAAAAAGTCAAGTGAAGTTTGAAAATAAGATTTATAAGAATCTTAGCTGAAAAAAGAATTAACTAGCAGCATTTAAGGTCGTTAAAAACTCTTTGTTGTCTTTGGTCTTAGAGAGTTTTTCAATCATCGCAGTAAGCTGTTCCTCATCATTTAAAAGTCCAAGCATCCTTCGCAAGGTCGTAATCTTTCTAAGCATTTCTTTATCAAACAACAACTCCTCGTGGCGGGTGCCCGACTTGGCAACATCGATTGCTGGATATATTCTTCTGTCGGCAAACTTTCGCTCCAAATGAACTTCCATGTTACCCGTGCCCTTAAACTCCTCGTAAATTAGATCATCCATTCTTGACTCGGTGCCAACCAATGCGGTTCCAATGATTGTAAGACTTCCCCCTTCTTCACAATTGCGGGCTGCTCCAAGAAATTTTTTAGCCGGATATAATGCTTGAGGATCAAATCCGCCAGACAAACTCCTGCCTGTTCCCGATACCGATAAATTGTAAGCTCTGGCAAGACGCGTGACCGAATCTAAAAGAATCACAACTTTTTTACCCATTTCAACCAATCTTCTTGCCCGATCTAGTGCCAGATTGGCTACCTTTACCTGCTGCCTGGGTGATTCGTCAAAATTGGAAGCAGCTGTCTCGCCTTTGATGAACCTTTTTATCTCGGTTACCTCCTCTGGCCTCTCACCGATCAATATTGCCATCAAAAATACATCGGGATAGTTTTTACCCATCGCTTCTGCAATATCTTTTAAGAAAGTTGTTTTACCTGCTTTTGGCTGGGAGACGATCAAAGCTCTCTGGCCAAAACCAATCGGAGACAGAAGATCCATGATGCGAGTTGAAAGAATATCTTTTTCTGTTTCAAGCTTTATCTGTTTGTTGGGGTGCAAAGAAGTAAGCTGGTCAAATTGTTTTCGAAGTCTGCTCTGCTCTTCAGTCAACTCTTCACCGTTGATTTTTTTGATAAGAAGAAGTGAGTGAAATCTTTCGCCTTCTTTAGGCGGCCTGGCCAAACCCTCAACCTCGTCTCCACGCCTAAGCCAAAAACGGCGGATCTGTGAGGTAGAAACATAGATGTCTTTATCTGGATTTAAAATGTAGTCCTGCCGCAAAAACCCATATCCGCCAAAGGTGATGTCTAATATTCCACTTGCTTTATAACTCATTTTTAAATCTTCTTTTAATCTTTCTTCTACAACTGTGTCTTCGAACCTATCCTCCGTCCCTTCTTCTTTTTTCACAACAGCTTTTTCTTTACCGGCAGTAGTTTCAATAGAGGAAGGTTCTACCGGCACAATTGGTTTTTCTTCGTAATTTTCTAAAATCGAAGATACGTCAAGATTGTCTTCTGGCTTTTTCTTAGTAATCATATTAATTTCTGAATAATTTGGAAAAGATCGGAAGTCAGATAGATCGGAAATCGGAGAATCGGATAGATCTGATTAATCTGAATATTCTGATTTATCTGTCTTCTGATTTTCTGAACACTTCCGATTTATCTTTATAGAGAATAAAATTTACTTAAAATAAATGTTTCTTCCTATCAAGTTATACATAAATTTAAGAATACTTATTCTAAAGAGGTGTATTTACAGCGATCCTCCACGATAAGGCTTCGCTGACTTTTTCCCTCTGAAGCAATGGGGAAATCTGGTCCCGATGTAACACCGAGACACTTGATCTCATTCCCCCCGACGGATCGTCGGGGTATTACCCTTAGGTTTGATAGCGTAGAGAAAAAGTTTGTCCTCGCTTCTATTGAGGATATTTTTCTCCCTATCAGGAGGATCAGTACAAGTATACAAAATATTATTCGGTTTTGTCAAGCCCGAAAAATTAAGTTCTTTTACCTGAAGGCACTATCAGGGGAAAAATCCGTAAGTCCCACCCACTACTCCTATGAGGCCAATCATCAAGAATGAGACCACTACTTGCTGGATCAAAGCCAACGCTGACTACGTTGTGACCGACGCTTGTAACTGTGCGGGCATAAATATTAGGTCGAATAAGAGCAACATCTTGATCAGCAAGATAACGCAATACAAGCTCTGCGTAATCTGAGGCGTGACCAACTACTACCCTGACACCAGGGACTTTAGCTGAAAGTTGTTCAGACAACTTTTTGATCAGAATGATTTGTTCATTTAGGCTTTTAAGTCCACTATCGGCTAAAAATGGGTCAGTGGGATTAACCGCAACCTGGCTAACCCGAGAAGGAATTTCGCCAAAAGAAAGACTTCCCCTCTCTATTGGGCTCAAACCTTCTTCACCATTCGAGTTGAATTGATAACCAAAAGCTATCAATTCATTAATAGTTAAACCAGAGAGTTTAACAACAGCGCTGTATCCCAATTGACTAAGCCCTTCTTGCTGTTCAGGAGTAAGAACTGTAACACCTCGAAGATTTCGCTCAGGGAACGATTGCCTGACTCTATCAGGTTGGCCATTCATGAAGCTATTATACAATAATTTATCTCTGACTCCAAGTATACTTATTGTTGTAACAATATTTCTATAAATCCAGTACAATTATTATGGTGAAAAAGTACCTTTCAGTCTTCATCATCACCGTTAAAGAATACTTTGTCTACCGGTTGAACTTTGTCCTTTGGCGTTTTAGAGTCATTTTAAATATTCTTATTCCTCTTTTTTTATGGTCTGCTGTTTTTGATAAAAATACTTTTATTGGTAGTTACGATAAAATTCAGTTTATCTCTTACCTCCTTTTTGGAAATCTTATTGCTACCTTTGTTTTCGGTACCAGAACTTTTGATATCTCATCTGATATCAATGACGGAAAAATTATAAATGCCCTACTTAAGCCTGTCTCATTTTTTAACTATCATTTTGCCAGAGAAATTGCTGATAAGGCTCTCAATCTCTTTTTTGCCATATTTGAGATTTTATTTTTAATTTGGCTGTTCAAACTTAATTTTATTTATCCCCGTAACTTGTTGTTATTCCTACCCATTTTTGTCAATAGTGTTTTAATCTCGTATTTCATCAACTTGAGCTTAGCCTTTATTGGATTTTGGACTACTGAAGTCTGGCCAATCAGGTTTATTTTTATCATCCTATTATCTTTTGTTGCCGGCAACTACTTCCCTTTAGATATCCTACCACCTACAATCTACAAACTAATTCTGTTTACTCCTTTCCCTTATATGTTTTACCTGCCAGCTAAAATTCTAATTAGCCATTCAACCACGTCAAACGTGGCTAACGCAATGAAACAATGGAACAATGAAGCAATGATATTAATATTTTTATCTTACTTCTGGCTTCTCGCTTCTTACTTTTTAGCTCGGCTTGTATGGCAAAAAGGGATTAAAAGTTTTTCTTTTTGGGGACGTTAATAAATAATTAAAATTGGAAAGCAAAGATATCTGTTTCGAGCATTTCAAAGAGCCCGATGAGTTTGGAGGGGAAGTTCTTCAATGCGAGAAACACGGTATCGAGCTTTCTTTGAATCTGGAATAAAAATATATGAAAAAATCCTTAAAACTTTTCTATATCTATGCTTCGCTTTATTTTAAGATGGTCTTCCAACAAAGGCTGGGAATCGTACTTTTTACCTTAGGGAAAATAATTCGATTTCTTTTTCTTTTTTTAATGATCTTTCTTGTCTTTAGCAAAACTAGACTCGTCAAAGGATTCTCGCTAAATCAGATGATTATTTTTTACCTTACCTTCAACATCATTGACTCAACTGCCCAGCTGCTTTTTCGCGAAGTCTATCGCTTCAGATCGCAGGTGGTTTCGGGTTCATTTGATCTAATCCTATTAAAACCACATCATCCCTTCTTACGCATCTTAGTAGGAGGAGTTGATTTTTTAGATCTATTTCTTCTCATTCCTTATATTGTTTTAACAATCTATTATATCCTCCAGCTTCCTAATCTTTCCTTACTACTAACCGCTAGCTACTTTCTACTAATTATCAATTCTCTCATCATCGCTACAGCGTTTCATATTATGGTATTGGCTCTGGCAATTCTTACCACCGAGGTCGACCACACTATTATGATCTATCGAGACATGACAGCTTTGGGAAGATTTCCTGTGGAAATTTACAAAGAGCCGGTTCGAGCGATTTTTACCTTTCTTATCCCGGTTGGAATAATGATGAACTTTCCGGCTAAAATCTTATTTAATCTTTTGTCATGGCAGTTTATTTTATTTTCAATTGCTATATCATCCCTATCACTATTATTTTCATTTAAACTTTGGGATATAGCCCTAAAAAAATATCAAAGCTGGGGAGGATAAAATAAGTTACAAGTTTATAAAGTTCATAAAGTTATAAAGAATTTAACTTGAAAAACTTGCAACTTGATAAACTTTATAACTAACTTATGATTACCGTTAAGAATCTAACCAAAGTATATAAAACAACAGTAAAGGGTAAAAACTTTATCAGCGATATTTTTGCTCGAAAGTACAAAGAAACTATTGCAGTAAAGAATATTTCTTTTGAAGTTAGAGAGAGCGAACTAGTTGGATTAATAGGTCCAAACGGTGCCGGAAAAACTACCACCTTAAAAATCCTCTCCGGCATCCTCTATCCCACCTCAGGAACTTGCAAAGTTCTCGGCATGACACCGTTTGACAAAAAGCCAGAATTCCTAAAACAGATCTCCTTTATCATGGGTCAAAGAAATCAACTTTTTTGGGATCTGCCTGCTTTAGATACCTTTTACTTAAACAAAGAAATCTACGATGTTGACGATAAACAGTTTAAACAGGTAGTAAAGGAACTATCAGATCTACTAAATTGTGAAAACCTACTTGATAAGCCTGTAAAAACGCTATCTCTTGGTGAAAGGATGAAGATGGAACTGATTGCTGGACTCATTCATAATCCCAAAATAATCTTCTTTGACGAGCCAACCATCGGCCTTGATATTTTTTCTCAAGAGGTGATCCGCGATTTTATTAAAAACTATCAAAAGCATTACAGAGCCTCAATCATTCTAACCAGTCACTACATGGAGGATGTGAAGCGCTTGGCAAAGCGCTTAATCGTCATAAACAAGGGTAGGATACTTTACGATGGAAGCCAGGCAGAAATTGTCAAAAAGTACAGTAATGAAAAATATGTCACAGTAATCTTAGAGAGACAGGTTGAACAAAAAGTTTTAGCATTAATCTCTAAGCCTATAGTCTACAATTTTCCACGTGTTGTCTTTAAAATAGATAAATCCGAAATACCAACGGTCGTTAAACTGATTACCGATAACTTATCATTTTCCGACCTTACCATCGAAGAGGAACCAATTGAGGAAATCATCAAGACTTTATTCCGTGGCCAATAAATCAGAATCAATTTCAAATCCTACAATAATTTGTATTTGGGTATGACTTTCTTAATAAAAAAACTCAACCTCCTTTATGTTAAACTAATAAGATGAGATTGAAAAAATCATCACTTATCTTTCTTTTAGTTCTTTTCGTCATAGCCGTCTTCACATTTGGTGTCCGCTATGGTCAGCGTGTTGAAAGAACCAATAAAATCATAAATTATCTTATCAGTCTTCCTCCAACCCAAACTCCCCAGCCGACCAAAAAACCGTTAGAATTTAAAACCTACTCTAATAAAGATTGCGGAATTTCCTTTCTCTATCCTCAAAGTCTTAGATTGGAATCAGCTTCCCAAGAAGCTACTTTTAAAGAAGACGATGAGACTAAAATCGAAATAAGCTGTTCCAAAAAAAATAAAATAGCCGAAATCCTAGAAGAAAAATCCGCAACTGGAGAAGTATCTTTTAAAGCCAAAAAGACTCCGGTAAAGTTAGTGAATAAGGGCCAAGCATACGCCTTCAAGTTGCAAAATCCCAAAAATGCCAAAACAATTTTCGTCTCGATCGCCAAATCCCTCTTCCCTCTCTTCGAAAAAAGCCTAGAATTTATTACTAAGTAAGTCCATACTACAAGTCTATTCTTGACCGCTTCAGTCGAAAAGTAAATTAACCTGATGATATAATTTGCATATGAAAAAGTTAAAAATTGCCTTCTTTGGTACTCCTTATTTCTCTGCTCGCTTTTTGGAGAAACTCCTCACGGATATTTCGATTAAACACTTAATCGAAATAAAATTAGTCGTCACTCAACCTGATAAACCAGTAGGAAGAAAGCAGATCTTGACAAAATCACCGGTGAAAACTGTGGCGGAAAAATTTGGAGTAAAAGTCTATGATGGACAACTTAGTAATTCGGAATCTTTAATAAATAAATTAAAAAAAATTGATTTAGCTTTAATTTATTATTACGGACAAATTATTTCAAAGAATTTATTAATCATTCCTAAATTCGGCTTTTGGAACATCCATTTTTCACTTCTGCCAAAATTACGGGGAACAACGCCAGCTACTTTTTCCTTAATTTTAGGTGATAAAAAAACTGCTGTTTCTTTGGTCCAAACTGACGAAAAACTAGATCATGGCGATCTAGTAACTCAACAGGAAGTAAATATTAACCCGACTGAAACTCGAGTTCAACTTGAGCAAAGACTACATAATATCTCTTATAAAAAATTTATTGAACAAGTTAATAATCTTTTGAACAATAAGATTAAACTGACTCCTCAAAACCACTCTCAAGCTACCTATACCAGATTTCCTACCAAAAATGATGGTTTTATTGCGCTATCAATTCTTAAAAAAGCTCTAAAAAACGAACCGCTAACCTTCGATAAATTACCGAAAATTATTTTTGAATATATAAATAAATATAATTTGATTAGAAATTGGAAACCTGTCCTGAGAGAAGTCGAAGGATTAGATATTAGAAATTCCGCGAAAATAATATTTAATTATTTTCAAGGTCTACATCCTTGGCCGGGCATTTGGACTTTAGTAAAAATAAAAGGGATCGAAAAACGTCTGAAATTAACTGATTTGGATTATTCCAGTGGTAAATTAATTATTAAAAAAGTACAATTAGAAGGTAAAAAAGAAGTTAACTTTGAGACTTTTAACTCCGCTTACTCTGTTTTTTAACTTTTACTATTCTAGGAGTTTTGCCTTTTAGATTATTAAGGATATATAAACCAATCAGTGTAAAAACGAATAGCTTCAAAAAAGGAAACTGCACCTTGATATTTAAAGTGCTTAAAATCAAGAAAAAGGGCGTAATGATTGTAGTTAAATGCAGATCTACCTGATAAGCTTTGATATAACTTAAAGGGTAAGAAATTATTTTTGCTCCTAAAAATAAGGCTAGGGAAGATATTAAAAGATACCCAAGCTGCGATGAAATAAAAAATAAAAATATTCCTATAAACAATAGAGGAAGTAAAAATATAGATATTAATCTTAACCAAGGCAAAAGTCTACTTACTACTCCTTTAACAATAGTCTGATTGAGAGTAAAGTTATTGATCTTATCAAGCGTGACAATCTCTATCCGGCCATCGTCTCTGTAATAAGACAGATAGCTTCTTGTAAGCAGCGCATAGGTTTGATACCGCCTCAAGTCTTCGACTCTCGCGTTAGTGTCGATCACTAAAATATTCTCAATCTCATCGGAGCTGATTCCTCTGATTTCTTTTTCCAGTTCTTCAAAACCCTCTTCAAATCTATCAAACGGGATGAAATATGGCTGCGGGACGTTGGTCGTCATAACTCCATTACTTATTTTTATTTCCAACTCTCCTGGATAAACCTCGGTCAACACTTTTGGAACGCGGGCAAGGAATTGATTAAGAGGAATAAATACTTTTGTACTTAAGTAAATAGTTGTTACTAGAGTCAGAAGAAAACAGAAAAATATAAAATATTTTAAACTAAAAGCAAAAGGGGTTTTAAGCACGTCTTTATAATATTTGGCTTCGCTAAAACTTCTTTTCCAAACGTAGAAAAAAACCTTAAAGTAGTTCATACAAATTAGTATATTTTATTACTCCCTAGCTGTCAACCGCTTAGCGCTACAGACCTGCCAGGTTGATAGCGGATTGGCAGAACAATCTTTAAAAGTACAAAACTGCTCTTGACAAAATGTATATTTAAATGTATATTTAAATGTATATGCAATACATCACCACAACCGATTTAAGAACTAAGACTCCAGAGCTTATTAATACCCTCAAGCAAAAGGGGGAAGTGTCCCTTATCCACAGATCAAAAATAGTTGGGGTAATTAAACCTGTTGAAGCTTCACCTAAACCCTTTGATCCTGTAGCTTTTGACCGCCTTATTAAAGGTTTACATCTGCCTAAAACTACGCCTAAACAAAGAGAGAGAATCTACAGAAAGCATTTAATGAAAAAATATGGCAAAGGTCTTTCTTGATACAAATATCTTAATTAATTTCCTCGAAAAGCAAGATCAAAAACTTAAATTTAGTCTCAAGGGTCATAAATTATTTCTCTCTCCATTATCAATACATATATCTATATACGTTACACGACAAAAAATACCTTATTCAAGGTTATCAAATATCAAGGACAGTTTTTCTTTTATTTCTATCTCCAAAGATATTGTTGATAAAGCATTGTTGGGCCCAACAAATGACTTTGAAGACAATGTTCAGCTTCATAGCGCCGCAGCAGCTGAATGTGATTTTTTTTTAACCAGCGATAAAGAACTTTTAAAAACAAAATTCTTCGGTAAAGTCCAAATTGTAGACAGATTATAAGCGATCAAACAAAACGGCTTTTCCTATATTTTTGCTTATACCTAAAGCTTTGCTGGAAAATTCAATCCACTCTTCAACTTTGGTAGTCCATGATCTTAGCAAAAAAACAGCGTGAGTCGCGCCAATCAAAAAAGGAAGCATCTCCCTTTCACTTGCAGTTAAAGGATTGATTGCTTCATATGATTCAAGTGCTAATCTATAACGTTCGAGAGTATTTTCTGCCGACTCTATATCAGTACAAGAGATTGCCAACAAGGTACTAACATCGAAAACTCGATACCCTTCATTAGCACACTCCCAATCGATTATCCAGATTTTATCGCCGTATCTTGTTTTTAACGCGTGTGAAGGTTGGGGGTCTCCGTGGATTAGACATTTCGGAAGATCAGAAGTATCAAGATTCTTCATCCCTTCGACATAAGGCAAAACTTCTTGAGCGATTTCTGGAGCTTCAGTTATAAGTTGTTCTTCAACCTTATTGTATTCTCTGACCAGGCTGTCTTTGGCCCAAGAATCCCTACCAAAAACAATCTTTTCAGTAATTTCAACTTGATGAATTCGGGCAAAAATCTCGGCCATTCTTTGTATATCCTCAACAGTCGGCCTCTGTAATGGACTAGCGCCTTCTATGTGATCTGTAACCCGAGCACACCAACCTTTACCGGAATGCGGCAATATAAGTGAATAAACTGTTTTGCCTTCAAGAGTAGAATAAACTCTTGGGACAGATATACCCGCAGTCGTCATTTCTCTCATAATATTTGATATGCTTTCTACCCTGGGAAGTGGTGATCCAAATTGTTCATACCGACCACCATGGTAACCATGACCCATATAACCTGAGTACCAAACATTGTAGTGAAGCTTTCTTCTAGCCATACCAACAATCCCATCTGCTACAAAATTGGCTTTTTCTGTACCCTCTGTTGCAAGAATAAGTGGCGACCCGTTATCAATTATTGGTCCACCAATTCCATACTTTGCATTTATACGCGCAAGAAGATCAGGCGCGCTTTCTACTCTCATTCCCGCTCTTTCGCCGACTATTTGAGCTACTTTATCGGCCTGAGCTGGATCAAGAGAAAAATCAGCTCGGGCAATTTGAGCAATTGGAATGGTTAATAGGGGGTTTTCTGACATAGTCTGCTCTAATTCATGACCTGTAGTATTTTATTATAAAAACACAGCTATTCCAACTTGTTGTCCATTTGGTGAACAAAATGTGATTTTCATTTGCGTTCATTTAAAGTCTCTGTTATAATTGTTGTCCAAAATATGGACAATGAAACACTATCTAATTTCTTAAAAGAGCTCGGACTTACTGTAGAAGAAGCAAAAATCTATGAGATATTAGTAAAAAGAGGCGCGCAGACAACACTTGAGCTTTCACGTTCAAGCGAAGTAAACAGAACTAAAGTCTACCGTATTCTGGAAAAACTAAAGAAACAGGGTCTAATCGAGGAAATTATCGAAGAAAATAAACACCTAACAAAAGCAGTCGGATTGAATCAACTTGATTTGCTGATTAAAAAGCAAGAATCCAAAGCAGCCTTTTTAAGAAAGATTTTCCCCAATATAACCTCGTATATTTACTCATCACTAGAGTCTGTACAGCCCGGAACACGGGTAGTTTTTCATAGAGGTTCCGAGGGAATCAAACAAATGGTTTGGAATGTACTATCTTCCCGCAAAGAATGTGTTGGCTACACCTTTAGACGAATTGAAGAAGTTGTTGGTGACAAATTTAGTCTTGAGTGGAGGGATGAATTTGTGAAACGGAGGTTAATATTTCGGGATATTTACTCGGATGAATATCTTAAAAGTCTTAAAGCCGGAAAAGAAACAACAAAACCAGAATGGAAAAAATATTTTATTGGTAGATACCTAGCAAATAAAGTACTTTATGTTAACCACCAGATTGATATCTATAACAATGTTTTTGCAATCTACAACTGGCATGAGGGAGAGGTTTTCGGAGTGGAGATTTATAACGAAAAAGTTGCCGTGATGCAAAAACAATTGTTTGAAATTGTTTGGAAAATGGCTAAATCTCCTCCTAAAAATTTGAAATCTTAAAAAGGCTACCGACAAAATAGCCAACCAAAGCCGAGACCATACCAATCACCGTCATCTCTATCCCTTGCCTAAGAAGTTCCCTTCCCAAAGTTTTTTTGGCTTTGTAATAACCAACAATAAATAAAGCTAGAGCGCTGACTAATAATGAAAGAACGATAGCCTTTTTAATTGCCAGAAAGAAAAAAGGGAAAAGCGGAATAAAAGAGCCGATGATAGCAGAAAGTCCAACGATAAAAGCAGCCGGGAAGGCCTGTTTTCTATCAACCGGTTCAAGTTTTAACTCCTGCTCCATCATCACCTGCAGCCAGATTTTTTTATCCGAGGTAATTTTCTCAACTATTTCATCCAAAACTTTGCCTTTAAAGCCGTAATTTTCGTATAGGGCTTTAATCTCTTCCTTCTCCCCCGCCGGTATATGATCGATCTCCCACTTTTCTCTTTCGTACTCTGATTGATAATAATCGGCTTCTGCCAGTTTTGAAGTATACGCAACAGCTGCCATCGAGATGCTTTCGGCAAAAGTTGCGGCTAGTCCAGCAACTATTACAATCTGACTCGAAGAAGTCGCCGCGGCAACTCCCAAAATCACTCCCAAAACATTAACTAAACCGTCTTGTCCACCCAAAATAATTTTAGGAAGATTAAAATCCTTAATATGAGCTTCATTGTGGTGAATATCCTTGTGAATTGACTCGATAGAATGAGCTTTTTTTATCTGATCAGGATTCTTTTGTAAAAAAGCTTGGCGAGCACGGTCAACTCGGGACATAAACATAGTATAACAGTTAGAAGTTTGAGGTTGGATGTTAGAAGTTTTTTACTTCAGCAAATACTTTTTGAAAGACAAAAGTTTATAAAATAACAAATCAATTTGCTTATATAAATCATTGCAATTATTTTTGTTCAGATATTCAAGTTTCAAGGATATCTTTAAAATAGCTTTCGTTTCGAATAAAGATCCAAGAGATATATCTATAAAATGTGCAAAATCTTTTCTTGATTTTCTACTACTACCCTCAACTATATTTAGAACTATAGATAAACAAGATCGTCTAAGTTGAGATGTTAATACAAATAGTTCTTCTTTAGGAAAGCTTTTTGTAGTTAGATAAATTTTAAGAACAATCTCTTCAGCTAAGGAATATATTTCAAGATTTTCAAAATTATACTTTTGGTAGGTCATTATTTCACATCAAACATCCAACCTCTAACCTCCAACCTATTTGTAGTATTCCCTTATCTGAAAAAGTAGATAGAGCGAAAGAAGGGTACCGATGACTAGACCCCCAAGATTAAAAGTAGCAACATTTTGGACTGCTCCAACCAAGGCTGCATAAAATACCAGATTCCAAGCGCTTCTTGCTCTTTTGAAAAGTCCAGGAATCGCCAATGCCTCAAGAACGAGCTGAACTCCCGATAGTAATAAAGCAAGAATATAATTTGTTCCCGCTGTCACCCCACCCAAAAAACTCAATGGAGCAAGAAATGCTCCCAAGCCAAAAACTGCCAAAACTAGAGGTAAAGTTAAGATCAATATCACCAGCGTTATCCAAGGTGCAAAGTTGACTATCGCCTCTTTAATATTTCCCGGTAGAGCGGGAGCCTTTTTTACTAAATACTCATGGAGAAGATCTTCAAGCTGTTGGAGATAACTTTTGAAATCTTTGCCTTTGCTTGCATTCATTAACAACAAGCCTAATACATAATTTATTGTTTGTCAAGTGACATGTTTTATTAAGTTGAGAAATTCTTACAATTCACTTATCAAATAATCTAGAGTTCTATGGAGTCAACCGGGCAGCATACATAAGAAGAAACATCGCGGCAACGATGACAAATACCACCCCGATCTGCATGACTGGAGATAGCCCCTGGCTTGACCTTCTGGTTGAAACAGTTCTGGCTGTTTTTTTTCTTCTTGTTGCCATAAAAAAAGAATAAATAACTTTGGCTACTTTGTCAAGGACAAAAATAAACAAATCATTTTGAGGCTCCAAAACAATATTTACCTGGTAGAATATAACCTAAATAACTTATCTATAATCTAATTATGAATGTCGACCTAATAGAAGCTTGGCTTAATTATTATCAGTCGAAAGGCTTCAGAAAAATTCAGAGCGCTCCTCTAATCCATCCTCTTTTTCCTACCAGTTTCAATATGAGCGCGGGGATTGTCCAACTTGATGCCAAAATTAGATCGCCAAAAAAAATCACTTCCCATAAAGAATGCCTCGTACAAAAATGCTTCCGCCATTTTGATATCTCTAAGGTTGGTGACAATACTCATCTTTCTTTTTTTGAGATGGCAACCTCATTTGAAATTGGCAACGCTAATGAAGAAATTGCTATCAACGACCTGTGGAGATTCCTAACAGATAATTTAACTATCGATGAGAAGAAATTATGGATCACCACTTTCAGCCAGGACCGTATCGCTAATAAACCGATTTCTCTTTCTAAAAAACTACTTTCCTTAATCTCACACATCGCAAAAAAGCGCGTAATTTATGGCAGTAAAGAAACCAATTTTTGGCAACAGGGTGGCGGCACAGAGATAAAAGACAACATTCGACTCTGCGGACCCCAGATCGAATTATATTATGATTTGGGGAGTAAGCTAGGTTGTCAAAAAAAAGACTGCAATCCATTAGATAATTGTGGTAGATTTTTAGAAATCGCAAATACAATCTCGATTAAATACTTCATTGATTACAACCAGGAACCAAAACTCAAAAACCTCGTGAATCCTTCGACAGAAACAGTCATCGGGATCGAAAGAGTGGCCCAAATTTTGGAGAATAAAACTGATATATTTGAGACATTATTTTTCCAACCTCTTACCTCACAATTCTCAAAATCTTTGAATAAGGATATAAAAATCATCTGTGATCATTTAAAAGGACTTATCTTCATCTTTGCAGAAGCAAAAATAGAGCCAGGAAGAAACTACCGCAAAAGAATAGTCAGGACTTTAATTAGAGAATTATTAACCTCGTTTTATATCTTGCGATTAAAGCCCAAAGATTATTTAGCAAAATTAATCAGCGAAGCCGAAAAAATCTATAAAGAGCGGTATCCGGAAGTAATCAAAGCGAGAAGAACGTTAATCTCAACCATCTTCGAACATGAAGTAGTCTTCCAAAAAACTCTGGAAAAAGGTGCCAACCAAATAAAAAAGTATCTAAAAGAAAATAATATTAAAAAAATTGGAGATAAGGAAAAGCAGTTTTTTCGAAACAATTACGGTATACCAACTAGATATCTTCCTTTAATTTTCACCTAATAATCAGTTCAACTATATTAAGTTGGAGGACCCCTGTATTTTAAATCTGAGCCTGATAAAATATAGTCATAATAATCAAACTCGTATTTCTCAAAAAATCTTTGGTATGTATGTCTTAAAGTCTGTAAGACTCTAGGGTTAGGTAACATCGACGGAAGTTTTTTCTCTAACCATTTTACAACCTCAATCAAAATCTCTGGTTTATTATCTATAGCCCAAGCTAAAAATGAGAGCTCCGTAAAATCTGGCTGTTTATAATTAGCAGAATAAACAGCTATTCTCTTTTCTATCTCATCTTTTATCAACTTTTTCAAGTCTGGTAAGCGACTACTACCTCCTATATTTTTAATCAATGCAATTAGTGAGCGTTCTTCTCTAAACCATCCGTGCATAGTTAAAATTTCTTGTAATAATATAGCCATCTCTATTGGCTGGAGATTTATTGTTTTGAACCATTTATGTCGTCTATGTATGTCCTCAGCCAAATCGGCTAATTCTTCTTCAAACCTCTTATACATAGGTGCTCCCACTGTTAATTTAATATCTCCAATTAGGTTTATTAATTGATTAACTAAAGAGACACCAGTTCCCACCCTTCTTTTGTCAAAAGCGTAAATCTTGCTGTCATTTGCATCTGCTCTCACCTTTCCCTCTGTAAATGCTCCTGCTAAAAATAACCCTACAACCGTATTAAAAGGATAATAGCAGTCAGTTCTGTCAATCATCTTAACTCTAAGCTTGCCTGACTCGTCTCTTTTAAGTCCAAGATCAACCAACAAACCGTCAACCACTCCTTTGGTAAAGATTATAAGGGAGTCGGGCTTTTTGGAAAGCAATGACAAATTGTTATAAATCTGCTTTAGTTGTCTACCTCGGCTTAGATATAAAATTGCTCCACGCTGATCAAGAACCAGTGTGACTTCTCCTTTATTTTTAATCGCATTGTTTAAACCTTCATCTGGTAACTCACTCTGTAGATGATTTTGCCATATGTTATCGTCTATCGGATAGCCGTCTTTTGCATCTTGGACTAATCCAGCTATTCGCAGTTGTAGTTCTTCTGGAGAATAAGGAACTGCATCTGCAGAAAATTCGTTTGATAAAGCTAGAGCTCTCTCTAACAAACCTTCTTGGTTAACTTTGTCTACCGTAATTAAAGGCCCTCGCCAACCCCACCTTAGATATTTTAACAAGATATCAACTGGCGGTCCAGAAAAAGGCGCAAAAAAAATATCTTCCTTATCTGTGCCTTCCAATAGTCCAGTTTCAAAACTAGCGTACTCTTCCGATCTGTTATCGCCCGTGACGATAAAATTAAGTTCTTCAGCAAACTCTAATAGATTATGTCCGCTCTCGTATAAATTATTCAGCATCTGCCAGAGATTGCTTTTCCCGTCATATCCGTAGGACGGAAGTATATATCTAAATAAATAATAAAGCTGCGGAGGATAAAGATACTGGTTTTTCTTTGCCATTGCAATCATGTCGTTAAACAACCGTAAAGCTTTTTCTCTATCGTCTATCCTCATCAGATATCTGATAAACTGGTCGGGTAATTCGCCTCCTACATAAGCCCAAGCGGATTTAGCCG
>Ga0209541_10001836_pt1 | contig 41479 bp, 46 predicted proteins | sample RifCSPlowO2_01_FD_184027 | JGI IMG/M metagenome (GOLD analysis project Ga0209541, IMG submission 184027) | Groundwater microbial communities from Rifle, Colorado - Rifle CSP2_plank lowO2_0.1 (SPAdes) (version 2) | ecosystem: Environmental > Aquatic > Deep subsurface > Groundwater | place...
AGCCGTAGACTATCACTATTATCAAGACAAACAACAAAAATTGCTTGCTGCATTTAATTAGGTGACGCTCAGTCCCTTTAGGGCTGAGTTATTCACAAATTTTCTTCTCTTTCTTTTTTTATGAAAGCAGTACACTATGATAGTATTTATGAAATTGTCTTAAAAGGCGAGTCTGAATTACTGGCTGCTAAAATAGGGAGAATTGCATCTTTAGTGTTAGATAGGGATAGCGTATATCAAGGGACAATACTCATTCTTGAATCTGATTTTCATCACTTTAGTAGGAAAGGGCTTCCGACAGAAGGTGTTAGGATTAGAAATATGAGATCACACCCACACAGATATGACAATAACCTAAGAATCAGACTAAGCAAAGATGCATACAACACTTTAGAATCAACAAGATATTATGAAACAACCCATTCTGATTTAGGCACAGTAAGAATAAGCGTTGTATAAAAAATTCTTAAAACAAGCGTCCTTAAAAGATTTCTTTTTGCGATACGAAAATAAGAAAGGTTTATAAACTAAAGTAATTAAATTTACCAAATGGTAAAAAAAATTACTAAGATAGAAATTATCAAACTTTACCTCTTCGATTATGAAAAGAGGTATTATTTAAGAGAATTAGCAATGCTTCTAAAAAAACCACATCAAAGCATTAAACCCTATGTAGAGGAGCTAGTAAGGGAAAAAATCCTTACAAAAGAGGAAAGGAAAAACATTACAGATTACAAGCTCAACTTCCAAGAAAAAAAAATTTATGAATATCTTACTATAGCAGAGAAAGAAAAACTTTTGCTCCGACTAGAAGCAGATCCACTCTTAAAGCTCCTCTTTGAAAAACTCTCTCAATATTTCACAAAAACAACATTTATCATTTTTGGCTCTTTTGCACAAGGCACGCAGGCACAGGACATTGATCTTCTAGTTTTAGGGAAAGAAATTCCTACACAAACTTTAAAGGAATTTGAAGAAACCTACCAAAAAAAAATCCATAAAATTCATGGAAAAGAGCTATCTTTATTGCCTGCTTCTTTCCTCCAAGAAATCTATCAAAAACACCTTATTTTAAATAATACAGAAACTATCCTACGTTTTTTCGGAGAACACTATGGAAAAAATCGCGTGGTGTAAGCAAAAAGAGAGAGGAATCAGTATAAGAGAGCCAAGCATAAACCTTGCTCAAGAATACTTTAGCAGCGCTGAAGAAAGCTTGAAAGTCTTAAATGCTTTAAAAGAAAGTAACTCAAGAATGTGGCTAGCCACTACAAAATATTATACGCAATACTTTGCTGTCTATGCAGTTTTAATGCGTTTAGGAATTAAGTGTGAGATTCATGAATGTACTCTTGCAATTGTCAAATTCTTAGAAGAAGAAAATATTTTTGAAAAAGGAGTAACTAAACTTTTAGAGGATGCTAAGGAACTTCGCATTGAAAATCAATACTATCTCAAGAATAAAGCAGTTATCATTGATTTTGATCAACTCACTCATCTTTTGTTGGCTATCAAAAAAACTTTAGATGCTTTGGATACTATGACTATAACAAGAATAAGAAAAAAATTCCAATCCCTCTAAGAAGGAAAATATGCATGAGAACAGAAACACTTGAAGCGAATGGAATACACTACCCTATTAATGTTTATTATGAAAGAAGAAGAAATACGAGAGTTTCTCTTACTAAAAAATCTATTAATATCAGAGTCCCTCTTTCCATTTCTCGGGAAGAACAGCAGAAAGCTATTCTACAAATGAAATCCTGGATAAAAAAGAAACTTGAACAGCGCCCAGAAAAATCCCAACAAAAAATAAAAAATTACCAAGATGGAGATAGAATCTATGTTAACGATACCTCTTTTCAATTAAAGATCACCTATAAAGAAAAACAAAGTAGCTCTGCTTTCATACGAGAAGATATGATTTATTTGAATATAGCTTCTCATCTTTCAGAGGAAAGACAGAAGGAAGCTATTGCTTCTTTGTTAAGTAGGTGTATTGCTCGGGAAAGGCTTCCAAAATTGAAAGAAAAAATTCATGCATTAAACCAACAACATTTCCAACAAAAAATTAATAACATCTTTTTTAAAAACATCTCTTCTAGGTGGGGGAGTTGTTCATCAGAAAGAAACCTCAATATCTCTACCAGATTGCTCTTTGCTCCTGACGATATTCTAACCTATGTTTGTATCCATGAGTTAGCACATTTAATAGAAATGAATCATTCTGAACGCTTTTGGCAATTAGTAGAAAAATCAATGCCAGAGTATAAGGAAAAAGAGCATTGGCTAAAAAAGTATGGGCATACCTGTGCCTTTTAAGGGAACGAATAATCATTTGGGTGTTTCAGTCTCATTCTATCATGTGGGATAACTATAGTTCATCTTTTCTATTTTAAGAAGAAGGGACAAATAGGACAGAGCCTCAAGAGGGAGTTGCACCCCCGACCTACAGTTTTCTTGAAAGTTTGTTCTTACAAAACTGCCGCTCTGCTAACTGAGCTATTGAGGCATACTTCTGAGCACAAAAGATGATTTAAATATCTTTGCAAAACTTTAAATAAACACTTTCTCAAATCTTTATCATGAAGAGGTCGGTCTTAGAAGCATCTGCAACATTAATAGGAACAACCATCGGAGCAGGAATTCTTGGCATTCCATATGTCATTGCACAATCAGGATTTCTTATTGGTCTTTTCTATATTTTATTCCTCGGCTTAGTAATGTTAACACTAAACCTCTACATAGGAGAAGTTGTCTTGCGTACGAAAGAAAAACACCAATTGATAGGATACGCTAAACTCTATCTAGGAGAAAAAGGAAAAAAACTTCTTACCATCACTTTTGCTTTAAGCATTTATGGAGCACTAACAGCCTACTTAATAGGAGAAGGCCAAACTCTTTCCGCTTTATTTAACTCAAATAATCAAATGCTCTTTACACTTATTTTCTTTGTAATAGTTTCAACAATTATTTTTTTCGGAATAAAAGCTTTGAAAAGAACAGAGCTTCTTATCAGTTCTATATTCCTTGTAACAATTCTTTTTTTTATTGCTCTTTTGATTCCTCATGGATCAACAACAAATCTTCAAACGCTCAACTGGACAAAATTCTTCATCCCTTACGGAGTTATTCTTTTTGCCTTTTGGGGAACAGCAGCTATTCCTGAAATGTGTGAAGAGCTTGAGAAAAACAAGAAAGAATTACGCAAAGCTATCATCCTAGGATCATTGATTCCTTTAGGTATTTATCTTTTATTTGCACTCTCCATCATTCTCGTTACCGGAGCAAATACAACAGAACTAGCTACGTTAGGAGTTGGAACTCTTTTAGGGAAGAACTTCTTTCTCTTTGGAAATGCTCTTGCAGTGCTAAGCATGACAACTGCCTTTCTTGGGTTAGGCTTAGCGTTAAAAGAGATGTACCAATATGATTACAAACTCAACAACATAACCTCTTTTTTATTAACTTGCACAATTCCTTTGATATTAGCGCTCTCTCATTTCCTAACGTTTAGCAAGATTCTTATGATTACAGGTTCTTTACTCGGAGGGATAGAAGGAGTTGCTCTAGTTGTAATGTATAGAAAAGCTAAAAAAGGAAAAAGGAATCCAGAATACAGTCTTAACCTTCCAAAAATTATTGACTACCTTATGATTTCCGTTTTTATTCTAGGATTTATCTATACTCTTATACATCTTTGAAACGAAACTCTTAAAACCTTTTCTTCCTTACTAAATATTATGAAAAAAGTTGTACTTTTGCTTCTGTTATTGCTTTTACCTATAGCACTAGCAAAAACAGATACGTTTGTAATCCAAAAAGGAGAATCACATCAATTCTACGGAAAAAATATTACGCTTTTAGGAACCAACGAAAAACAAGGGAGTGTTCTTCTTTGCATTAATAATGAAAAAAGGATCCAAACCGGAGATAAAGAAGAAAAAGGATTATTTATAGAACTCAGAGGTGTAAAAGAAAACTACACTATAATAAAAGCATCCTATGATTGTAAAGGAAGTGCTTGCGAGTGTACAAGTTCATGTAAAAATGATAAATGTTTTGATGTTAAAGACATGTGTGAAGAAGATAATGACTGTGATGACGATAATCCCTTAACGATTGATACCTGTGAAGGAATCCCAAAAGTATGTTCATATGTTCCAAAACCAGCCCTAGAATGTACCCAAAATGCAGATTGTAATGATAATCTAATTTGTACTGAAAACTTGTGTATTAATAACAAATGCAGCTTTAAACCTATTTTAGACTGTACAGCAACTCCCGAAAAAGAGTCATCTGCTCAAAAAATATTTGTTATTCTCCTTATAAGTATTGCAGCAATTATTTTCGTGTTATGGAGATTTAAAGCATTTAAAGAAAGAGCTAAGGCGTAAACCGAATCATAGTTCTTGGAAAAGGAATCGCATCGCGAATGCTTTCTAATCCGCAAATCCATGCAATGACTCTTTCAACCCCCATGCCAAAGCCAGCATGAGGCACACTCCCATATCTTCTTGTATCAAAATAGAATTCATAATTTTTAGGATCCTCTCCTTGAGCTTTCAAATTTTCTTTCAATTTTTCAATGCTTTCTTCTCTTTGGCTTGCTCCAATAATCTCTCCAAAATGCTCAGGAGCAATAGCATCAAAGCCTAAAACAACTTCCTTATTCTCAGGGTCCTCTTTCATATAGAATGCCTTTACTTTCTTAGGATATCGAGAAACAAAAATGGGAGTATCATAGAGCTCACTTAATGCATCTTCTTCTAAAGTTCTTAAATCCTTCCCCCAAGGAACACTCATTTTCTTCTCTTTCAATAATTTCAAAGCGTGATCATAAGTAATTCGAGGAAATTTTTTCTTGAGGGTTGGTTCTAATTTGCTAATATCTCTTTCAAGTAATTTTAATTCTTCAGTATTTTTTTCCAAAACCTCTTTCACAATAGCTTTTAGTAATCCTTCCCCATAATCTTGCAAAGTTTCAAAATCTGCCCATGCAAACTCCATTTCAGCATGCCAATACTCTGTTAAATGCCTAGATGTCTTGCTCTTTTCAGCTCTAAACGAGGGAGCAATTGTATAGATTTTTTCTAAAGCAAAGATTCCTGGTTCAGCTTGTAATTGCCAGGTCTGTGCTAAAAACATAGGATGACCAAAATAATTTACTTTGAAAACAGTAGAGCCTCCTTCACTCTGAGTAGGTTGAAAGATAGGGCTTTGATACTCATAAAATCCGTTTTCTCTAAAATATTTATGAACAGCTCCAAATACTGTGCTTCTGATTTTAAGAATAGAAGTCATTTTTCTGCTTCTCAGCCATAAATGACGCATATCAGCTAAAAATTCAATACTCTGATCTTTTCCAATAGGATACTTTTCAGCATATTGTACTACAGTTAATTTTTCAACATCCATTTCATAACCTGAAGGAGCTCGTTTATCCTCTCTTAAACTACCTTCTAAAATAACAGAACTCTCAATCAATAATTTATTTGCTGCATCCCAAAAAGGTTTATCTTTACTAATAATACACTGGATAATATTGCTTGAATCTCTTACTACTAAAAAAACCTTATCACTTAATTTTCTTTCTCTATACACCCAGCCTCGAATAGAAACTTTCCCCCTTCCTTTTATCAAAGCTTCCTGAATCGAAATGAATTGCATACCTCTTTCCTTATGTTGATATATAAAAATCTTTAGTTTTTATGAAAATCTCATACACGGTTAAAATTAAGATATTGAAACTTTAATATCTTTTTACCTTAGGATCTATTTGAGAGTATTCCCAGACCCCTCCAGAATAGGTTTTTGCTGTATAGCCAGCTTGAGTAGCAATCGCAGTTGCCATCCCGCTCCTATGTCCTGTTCTGCAGTAGAAAATAATCAGCTCTTGTTTTCCAAGTTTAGGAAAATTGTATTTTGCTTTGAATTTTTCAGGATTTAATTGTAAAGCTTCCTGTAACTCATAAACAGAAAGATGTTTTGCTGTTGGAATCATTCCATAAGATAATTCTTCTTTATCTCTTACATCGATAAGGACATAACCTTTTTTCTCTTGCAAAAATTTTTGTAATTCTTTGAGCGAAATAAATCCTACCATGAGATCAGAAAGTTATTTTTAAGCTAATAAATCTTTTGACAAAACCTTTATAAAGATGTAATTTCTTTCCTCTTTATTCTTAAATAATACCATGGAAACCGAAACAAAACTAGACAGTGCCCTCTCATTAGCTGAGAGAGATAAACTGGAATCACTAGAGAGACTTATTCAAAATTTTACCTATCAAGTCACTCCTTTTGCCCCATCTACACAAAACCCTCCTTCGTTAAAAGGAATTGATATTTACGGTGTTTCTTTGCCTCATTCTGGAATCATGGGGGGTGACCTTCTTGTCTATGTAGATTTTAAGAGAGATTACAACTTAAAAGCAAGAATAGCAGCAGCAAAAGCAGCAATAGTCCCTGAAAGAGACGATGATCCTAAAGCAAAAATTGTTGAGAGACTCCGTTCAATCAGATCACAAACAGGAATCTTATTAGCGGATGTTTCTGGTCATTTACTCACAGATGCCGCACTCTCAACTGCGTTGTACGTTGCATTCACTTCAGGGATATTTTCAGAGTTAGATGATTTCGGAGAGATTACTACACGTTTATTCGAAAATCTAAACAAAAGTATCTATATGCAATTAGGAAGCTCAAAAATGACAACGTTACTCTACGGAGAAATCTCAGAGCAAGGAAGATTCAGATTTTTATCAGCTGGTCATTTACCTCCCTTAATCTATTCACAACAATTTGACAAATTTGTAAAGATTGAAGAAGATAGACTGCATAGCTTCCCACCTATAGGAAGTATGCCTACAGATACAGATATAGATAAGCCAGAAACTCCAGGAAAACGCTGGCAATCTCCTCTTGGATATAAGAAAAGATATTCCGTAAATGAATTAAACCTCATGGGTCATGGAGATATTTTACTCTTATACACGGATGGTGTAACTGAACAAAGGAGAGGAGATGACTACTACGCCGAAACTCGTTTGGAGGCAGCAATGAGAGAGTTTAAACATCTTCCAGCAAGAGATTTAGCAGCAGCTTTAGGGGAAGACCTTCTTAATTTTGGATCACAGGATGATGATATCAGTTTTGTAATTATTAAGAAAAGTTAAGGAGTTAACCTGTCTCTATCTCTTGGAAATAAACAAGCTTCCCTAATATTATCTAATTTCAATAATGCCATAGTAAATCGTTCTAATCCTATGGACCAGCCACTATGCTCGGGTGCTCCAACTCTAAAACTATCTACATAAAACTTGAAATTACCTGGATTCAAACCCTTCTCTTTTAATTGTTTAATTAACACTTCAGGAAGATGTACTCGTTGTCCACCAGAACTAATCTCTATGCCTCCATATAAAGCATCAAATCCTTTGCTCATCTTCTCAGTTTTACTCAAACTTTTAGGCAAAATATAGAAAGGCTTTAAGCTTAAAGGCCATGAATGTACAAACACAATACTCTCAGGATACAATTCACAAAGCTTTTTTTCAGATTCAGGGCTTAAGTCATCTCCATTTTTCAATTTGATCCCATGTTTAGCTAACACTTTCAATGTTTCATCATAAGTAAGATATTCTGCCCTAGGAACGTTCAAAGACAGTCCTAGAACAGCAAGTTCATGTTTGCAATTTTTCAAAACACTCTCAACAATAAACTGTACAGCTTTCTCTAAATGCTTCATAACTTGTATATCATCATGAAAAGCAGCCTCAATATCCATTTGTCTGCTTTCATTCAAATGTCTAATCGTATTATGCTTTTCAGCTCTCCAAACAGGAGTAATAGTAAATACTCTTTCTAAAGAAATTGCACAAAGCTGTTTATACAATTGTGGACTTTGAGCTAAATACGCTTTCTTCTCAAAATAAGAAACAGGAAACAACTCAGTACCACCTTCACTCGCACTAGCAATGATACTAGGACATTGAATCTCTAAGAAATCTTCTTTTTTGAAATACTCTCGAAAACTCATTGAAATTTCACTCTGAATTTTGAAAATTGCACGAATCTTTTTCTTTCTCAAGTCTAAACTTCTATTATCCAATCGTACACTAATATCTGTTTGAATCGTTTTATCTTTTTCATACACTTGAATAGGCAAAGCCTCTGATTTATTCATTAAAGTAAGGAATTCCACATCAACCTCAAAATCATTAATGCTTACTTCTGGACTTTTTACGCTCGCAGCCTTAACACTTCCTTCAATAGAGATAACAGATTCTGCCGTAAGCTCAGAAAAGTTTTTCGCGGCTTTACTTTCAGCTTTAACAACACACTGTACAACCCCTGATGAATCTCTAAGAAGAATAAACTTGACTTTACTCAAATCCCTAAGATCGTGACACCAGCCCTGTAAACATACCTGTTTTTTCTTAGGAACATCCGCAATAAGGGTTCTTTTCATCTTAAATCTGTTTCAAGAAGATACTTAATAAATCTTTTGCATCTCGAAATCTTTAAATATCCTCAAACAAAAAAAGCTGTATGTTCAAAAAGTATGGTGTGTTAGGAATTATTTTAATTCTTTTTGCGCAATTAAACTTCATTTTTAAATTGCAACCTTTTGCAACCTGGTATTTTCCGATTATCTGGCTTGGTTATATCTTAGTGCTAGATGCAATTGTTTTTAAGATAAAAAACCACTCTTTAGTTTCAAATAGATTTCATGATTTTATTAATCTTTTTTTAATCTCTGCTTTTATGTGGTGGATCTTTGAATTCCTTAACTTAGCGACAGGAAATTGGACATACATCAACACAGATTCTAACTTAATCTACAAAAACCTTGCAGGAAGTCTTACTCTGTTAGGAGTATTAAAAGCAACCATCTCTTTTTCCACAGTCTTACCTGCAATCATAGAGACTACTCATTTAGTAAGAATCTTCCATTTTTTTGATAAGGTTAAACTGAAGAAACACCACAACATTACCCATGTTTTACTTTTTAGTATGTTTGCTTTAGGCATTCTTTCTTTTATTCTTCCTTTCTTTTTTCCAAAGTATGCCTTTCCATTAATCTGGGTAAGTTTATTCTTTATCTTAGATCCCATTAATTATTTGCACAAACAATCAAGCATTATTGCTCATTTAAAAGATGGAAGACTAGTAATTCCCCTTTCCTTGATTATTGCTGGAACAGTATGCGGGTTTTTTTGGGAATTTTGGAACTATTATGCTATCACTAAATGGACCTATTATGTTCCTTATGTTGGGTTTTTCAAGATTTTTGAAATGCCCATTCTAGGATACCTAGGCTATGGTCCTTTCGCTTTAGAACTGTATGCAATCTATCATTTCATAGGAACATTACATAAAGAAGAAACAAACATCTTGAAAAAGATAGAATTTTCGATACGCAAATAGCTAGGTATCAAAAAATTCATAGTAACTTATGAAAGCGAGGACACCAAGCAATACAAAAAAGATTAATTCTTCATAAGGAAAAGATACTCCGAACAAAGAGATCCATCCAATGAATTGTCCTCCAGATGGAAACGACCACCAATGAAGGTAAAGTGCAATAATCTCATAAAGTAAATGGAAATAGAAAAAATAAGAAACGAGAATGAGTGGTTTCCTTACTCTTTTTTTCCAAAATAAAATTAAACATAAGGGAATAAACATAAACAAAGTACCAAAGAAGAAATAAAAATAGGGAAAATTTAATGCAGAAGGAAAGTTAAAAAAAGCTACTAAGAAAAGCAAAAAACTAAACAAAACTATTGTAGATAAATAAATTAGATTAGGCGCATTCTTCTTAGGCGCTTTATCAGCTAAATGTTCATAAAAAATCACAGCATAGTAAACGCAAAAGAAAGCCCACAAAATGCCTTCTATTTTTGCTCCAAATACTGTGAAAGGAAATATACTTTGGACCACCCAAACATTCGATAAACTTCCAATGCTCTCCAGGATAATATATGCACAAGTAAGAATCAAAGCAAAGATGCATGTTTTTTGAATGTTTTTTTTGTGCAATAAAGATAAGTAAAAACTAGGAATCCCGTAAAAAAGAAAAATAGAAACTAAAAGGTTTATGCTTAGGAAGAGAGCAATAAAAGAGGCAAAAATCGGAAAAATAACCAACAAAAGAAGAGTAGTTCGATGATTCTTAATATTCATAGAGCTTTATCCTCTTACTTTCTTCAAAATCTCCATCACTTTCTTTCCATTTACTTTCCCTTGATACTCTTTCATGATAATGCCCATCAAAGCCCCGTCGTTCAAACTTCCTTTCTCCTTAATCAAATTTCTTACAAAGAACTCTAAATCCTTTTCATTAACCTTCTCATATTTTTTTAAATCAAAATTTCCTCGTAATTTATCACTTAACACATGAGGAACAGCATCCTGATCAATATTTCCTTTAGTAACATAGGAAAAAACTTCTTCAAAATCTTGCTTTCTCAACTTTTCAACAGACAAGTGCAATCTACTCTTCAAATCCCTAAGAGTTAACACCAAAGTTTTCGCTATTAACTCTGGATGATGAAACTTCAAAACTAATTCTTCAAATAAAGCTAAATGCTCCTCAACTAATTCTTTAGCAATCTCCGTATGCAACTGATATTTCTTCTCAAGTTCTTGCACTTTTTCACTTAAGAGCACAGGTTTCTTTATATTTTTCAATAACTCTTTACTTATTTTGAAAACAGGAACATCAGTCTCAACATACATCCGAGCAGCACCAGGCATGGGTCTTAAGAACTTCGTACTCAAATCTTCTTGCACCATTCTTACTTCTTCTTTCATCTTGCCTTTCTCTCTAACAATTTGTAACTGTCTTTGAGCCTCTCCTTCTATGATCTTATCCATGCTTCTTAAATCTTGAACACCCTTAATTTCAACTCTTGATCCGCCCTCAACACTCACATTTACATCTTGTCTAATCGTCCCTAAGCCAGATTTAAATTTTCCAGTAGATTTTAGTACCATCCCTAAGTAAGCCGCAACTTCTTTTGCTTCTAAAGCACTCGTCATCTCAGGCTTTGTAGTAATCTCAATTAAAGGAATCCCGAGTCTATCTAATCTGTAAACAACATGATCTTTATGTTCCATAATCTTCCTTGCAGCATCTTCCTCTAAACAAAGAGTGTTAATACTAATTTTCTTTCCTTTGACTTCAACATATCCGTTTCTTGCAACTAAAACAGTTCTCTGAAACCCAGAAGTATTTGAATAGTCTAAAACTTGTTTTCTCATGACAAAAAGTTCATCTAAAATTTCGCAATGCAACAATTGTGCAACCTCCAAAACAGCCATTAAAGCCTCTTGATTTAAATGTTCAGGAGGGCTCTCATCTAATTCAACTAAACAAGTGCTATCATAGCCTTCATACACAGCATATCTTTGTTTTTCCATCTCATGTTTAGCAACTAAGTCCTCTTCTCGCAGTTCACTGGACACAGCTCGAAGAACTCTTTTAATGCTAAACTCGGGTTTATCTTCTCTTAAAACAGAAGGACATTTACAAAACAACTTATGGCTTTCTATCTGCCGATGAATCTCAAGTCCTATCTTCATAAAAATTCACTCGTTACTCTTTTACTGATCTCTCCTCGTAAATTTTCACTCATTAAATTTCGAACATCCTTAGGAAAATTACTCAAGAGCCAAGCTAACTTAATAAAAGCAGTTTCAGGAAGCATATCACAATAATTTCCTAAAATTCCTATATCCTGCATTTTTCTTCCGGTGCTATACACATTCATGTTCACTCTCCCAAAAATCGTCTGTGTAGTTGCAACAACAGGAATTTTCTTTGCTAAAACTCTCAAAGCTTGATAGATTTTCTCATTTTCAACAGTTAATGCATCAATTTTGTTAATCGGAAAGTTTCCAGCAATACCATATCCTTCTAAGAGTAACCCATCAAAAGAACTATACCTCTTAATCTCTTCACTAAACATTTCAGGATGCGCCTTCAGCCACCCAACCTTAACAGGCTTAAACAACTTTAATTTTACAACACCTTTTCCCACTCTCCCATAATCTTTTCGTAAGAATGTAATAGTTTCAGGAGTAACGCGAGCAAAAGCTTTTCCATTGACAACTTTAAAAGCATCTCTTCTACTCGAGTGTAATTTCCTAGTTTTGCAAGCAGGCATTACTAAACAAGTATTATCCTCCATAGTCTCATGCATACAAATTCCTACTTCACCGAAATCAGATTCTGCAATAAACTTCGTTGCGCAAAGAAGATTAAATCCAGCATCACTACTTCCTCTGTCAGAACTTCTTTGGGATCCTACTAATAACACAGGTTTCTCAAGACCTTCCAAAATAAAACTTAAGGCAGCTGCTGTATATCCAAGAGTATCAGTTCCATGTGTAACAATAATCCCATCAACGTTTTTAATATCTTTTACAATCTCTTTTGCAATTAAATTATAGTGCTTAAAATTCATATCCTCACTCCACATGTTCCTTACTAACCTACTCTTAACGTTAACAACACTAGCAAGTTCAGGAAATTTATGCAAGAGCTCTTCGGGAGTGTACTTAGGAATAGTGCCACCAGTTTCATAGCTGACTTCAGAAGCTATTGTACCCCCAGTATGTAGAATCATTACAGTTTTCAAATCTTTTTTCTCTTTTACATGATGAGGTTCTTTCTTATTCTCTTTAAAAACTTCAACAACTTTAATCGATTTCACTTTGTTTTTATCAAAACTGAGGTTATACCCAGAAGATAATTTAATCACAACTCTATGAGCTTCACTAGACATTAACCTTCCTTGAATAACTTCATTATGAGTAAATACTTGAACTAAATCACCTGCTTTCATACAACTAAGGAAGAACACTGGTATAAAAATCTTTTTAAAGAGCCAATCCTAAATCATATCGGAGGTGAGTTAATGGCAAAATCAGCAATTGAATGGATAGCCTTAATTCTGTTGGTTATTGGTGGTTTAAATTGGGGTTTGTATGGATTATTTAACTTAGATCTAATAGCTATTATTTTTGGAGGCATTGCTATCTTAGCTAAGATAATCTATGTCTTAGTAGCCATAGCAGCAATTTACATGATTTTCATGGCAACAAAGAAATAATTTTTTTTCTTTTTTTACAAGAAACCTCTATTGAATTTTATCCAGAATATATTCAAAATTTACTGTAAATTTTTGGTCTTTTGTCAATCTTAGCGATAAGAACAATTTTCTCAGCATCTTTTAGTTTGTATAAAGCACGATAGTCACCAATTCTATAACAAAATACTTTATCACTATCTTCTCTTCCAATAAACTTAGCATCAGAAGGAACAGGATTTTCCTTAAGTTTTTTTAATCTTTCTTCTATCCGCTCTGAGATTGTTTTATCTAATTTCACCAAAAATTTCTGTGCTCTTTGAGATACTTCAACAGAATACAATCTCACAACCTCTTAGTCTTACCTGATTTTAGGTCAGCGTCAGCTTCCTTTAAAGATTCTACATCATCATCACTCAGAACTACATCAATATTAACAATATGTTGTTTGATATACACTAAATCCGATTGTATACTATCCAATTTATCAGAAAGCTGTTTGATGCTTGTTGTCATAATTATGAGCGTATTATCCTATTTAAATAATTTTCGACAGGAACTCATATCTCAAAAAATGCTTTAGCAGCAATCTACATGATTTTCATGACAACAAAGAAATAATTTTTTTTCTTTATTTCAAGAGTGTTCTAAAAAATAAAGAATCTCTGCAGGTCTTGCAGAGCAAAAAATTTATGAACTCTTTGCATGTAATAGTCTTCCAACTCCATAGCCTACCCCGTGAGCTACGGCACAGTATAAAAGAAGACCAACACCAGCAGCTGTGTCATAGACACCACTCGAGTAGGTTTGGCGACCTTTTCTTTCCAAAGAAGCCCCCAATTCTAAGCCTAATACACCACCATAGGCACTAATGATTTCTAATACTGCTGCATTATCGGACGCATATCCACTATACCCGCGGGCAATGCCAGATCCAAAACAGACCCCTAGAGCTACTACACCAGATAATGCTTCGAGTCCCTCCCCTAATTTATGCATCCGTTCTTCTCCTATCCTCTCTTTTAATTTTTCTCTCATGTTCTTTTCTCCTTCCTTTTTTGTAGGGTAAGGACAACCCTTAATTTATTATTACTATATAGTAGTTATAGTATCTATTCTACTTAAATATTATCGTTCCCTTAGGGGGTCGTAAATAGAAAGCCTTAAAAACAATAAAAAAATCTAGGAAAGGATGGAACCAAAACTGTTAGAGGAAATTGGATTAACTCCAGGTGAAACTAGAGTTTACTTAGCTCTTTTAGAATTAGGAGCAACAAAAACTGGACCATTGGCAAAAAAAGCACAAGTCTCTTCCTCAAAGGTTTACAAAATTTTGGACAGACTTCTTCAAAAAGGATTTGTGGGCTATGTAAAGCGAGGAAAAATCAGTTACTTCTCAGCCCTAGAGCCAAAAAAAATTATGGATTATTTGGAGATAAAAGAAAGACAACTAGAAGAAAAGAAACAGGCACTAAAAAAGATTATTCCAGAGCTAGAACTACAACATAAAAAAGGGAAAAAAACAGATGCAGTTATCTACGAGGGATTCAAGGCTGTTACGAGTATTTTTTCCACAATCCTCTCTGAACTTAACAAAGGGGAAACGTATTACATAATAGGTGCAGGATACGGAGATGTTCCATTCATTAAGCCCTTCTTTCAAGAACATCACGCAAACCGGGCAAAAAAAGGTATTAAGATAAGGATGCTTGCAGATTCTGACACAAAAAAAAGTTTAGTATCAACGACAAAAAGAAAAGCAGAGATAAGATACCTTCCTAAGTATCTTACTACAAACCTAGAGATAGTTTTTTACAAAGATAAGTCTTTTATTGTTATATGGACACACTCCCCTCTTGGCTTTTTAATAACTAATGAAGAAGTGGCTTCAAGTTTTAGAAAATACTTCGAGGTTTTCTGGAAACTGGGAAAAACTTCTTAATCTTATGTACAAGCTTCTATCGGATTAATAATCTGCTTCTTCTCTTGACAAACAGATTCAGCCCCTTTTGACCGAATTACAGGATATACTTCAATGGTCGTTGAAGGATCATTTAAAGCAAAGTCCTCATACTCAGCTGCTGTTTTCTTAGCCCTTCCTTCTTTAATATCTTCAGAAATCATTATTACACTATCCTTTTCAGCCCCACTACTATCTTTTCCATGAATCTTCAATTTAAACCCATCAATTTTAATCTGCCCTGTATTCTCTAAAGAAAGGCTGACAACTCCAGAACTATCAGACTCTATAGTATAACAAGATTCTTGTATTTGAAAATCAAGTTCTAAAGCACAACTTAACTGCCCTCCACTTTCAGAGCTCACTTTAGCAGCTCTCTCCTTAACAACAGTATCCCACCACATGAAAACAAGAGCAGCAAGAACAATGACAAACCCAACTAATAGGACAGTTGCAATTAAAGGAGAAATTCCCTTATGCCCTCTTTTCATGGTATTTTTCTCTTTTTTTGTCTATTTAAAGATTATGGTACAAAAGGATGTGAAGGATCTCCAGTGCTATACACCTCTTTAACATCTCCTTCCTTGCTTTGCACTAAGACCTGTAATTGTGGAATGTTATTGGACTCAAGATTAAACGTATGAAATATTCCACCAATATCTAATCGTAAAGACTGAGGTTCTGAAAAGCCAGAACTCTGGAAGAACTCTTCACCAAAGTTCCGAATAGTAACAGGAACTTCATGGATAAATTCTTTTCCGCTAATATTAAGAATCACTCTCTGAATAGCAACTTGACTCTGTCCAAAAAGTAATTGCGCAGATCTATCTTCTGAGTAAATAACAGTACTTTCATCTAAGTAACTTCTTACCTTAACTTCACTACCGTTTGAATAAATATACAAGATACTTAATCCCGGATTTGTTTTTCGAGCCTGCTGCAAAAAATCTTCTGTAAATCCACTTAATGTACTGTTAACATCCTCTTTTTGATAGATTGCATAATTAACCACTTTAGGACTCTCTCGTAAATAATTCTGAGATAATTCAGAAAAATCCTGTGTAAATACAGGTTGTTCAGCTTTATTACTCTCAGAAACTACACCAAAAATTCCTAAAGCTAAAATCACCGCTAGGATAATATAAAACTGCCCTCTTTTTTCCATGCAATCCTAAAGAATTTTCTCTTTAAAAGATTATCCAAAATAAGAATCTTCAGAACTTGTTTCTTCTTTTTTCCAAGAGTCTTGCATCTTCTTCAAAATAGCTTTCATCTGTTCTTTAATAGCAGGCCACTCTTTGTACATCATTTGGATATAAGTAGCATTCTCTTTTTCATCACTACTAATGTCTAAAGCACTCGAATTTCTCTCAAAAAGCACAATTTTTTTATACAATTGCGTAATCTTTGTTTTTTCTTCTTCATTAAAAAATTTAGCTTCCTGCATATTAACTAAAGAACTGGGATTAGGATAGATAATGCCTTCAATAATTTGCGCAAAATATGCTAATTTATTATGGATTCTTCTTCGCATATTCTGCAAAAGAAAATCTGTTTTTTCTAGAGTATAAAATTCGAATTCTTCATTTAATTTATCATAGTCAGGAAGATTATACTTACTAAATTTCTGGTACTCTTCCTTGATATTCACTTTATCTACCATATGCTTAAACTATCCTATCACTTTAAAAAACTAGCGAAATCAAAGAATCGTAGCTTTGATGATTTTTACTTCTTCAACAGGTCTGTCATTAACAGTTTTTACATTCACAATTTTATCAACAACATCCATCCCTTCAACGACTTTTCCAAATACAGGATGCTTTGTATCTAAGAAATTATTATTCGCAACATTGATGAAAAACTGACTCCCCCCTGTATTCGGGCCAGCATTTGCCATAGCAATAGTCCCTCGGTCGTTTCTATTGTTTTTTCCAAACTCATCTTTTATAACATACCCAGGACCACCCATTCCAGTTCCACTAGAATCTCCTCCCTGAATCATGAAATTAGGAATAACTCTATGGAAAATAACACCACTATAAAATCCTTTTTTCACTAAAGTTTCAAAATTTCCAGCAGTTACAGGCATATGCTTATCTAATGCTAAGGTAATATTCCCTATAGTAGTTTCTAACCGTACTTTGGTCTCTTTCTGACTTTGCATACTAATCACTCCTCCCATGATTACGATAATTCCTATAATCAAAAACTTCAAGTATTTCATAGAAGAGAAAAAAATAAAGAGTATATAAATCTTTATGTAAGTTTAATAGAGCAGTACTAAGGAATGCTTCTCAGTCTCATAATGGTGTTGTAACGTTATGAGTTTGACTGGTTATAGTGGTGATTAAAAAGAAAACTCCTGTAAAAAAGAAGAACAAGAAAAAAAGTAAAAAAGAAATTATTTCTTTCCGATGATCTTGAACATTTTTGTGTTGCATTTCGTGCAAAGGCCAGACATTGCTTTCATACCATTCTTCATGATTACTTCTTTTTCATTTTTCATTAGTCTGTTCATTTTGCATCTCATACATCTCGCTTCAACCATAGTGTTTCATCTCCTTTTGTTTTTGATTGATTTTACTTAAGTAAGAAGACATGAGCTGGTTTTTAAGCTTATTGTTTTCACAATCCAAGCTGTTTCAAAATCTTTTCTTTGTTGAAAACTTCCAAATCCTTGTAATTTTGTCCTGTTCCTAAAAAGAAAATTGGTTTTTTTGTTACATAACTTACACTTAAAGAAGCTCCACCTTTCTCATCAATATCCGCTTTTGCTAAAATAATTCCATCAATAGTAATTGCCTGATGAAATCTTTCAGCTTGCTCAATACAGTCATTTCCAGTAATTGCTTCTCCAACAAAGATTTTGAGATCAGGCTTAGATACTCTCATTATCTTTTTCATCTCATCAACTAAATTCGTATTTGAATGCAATCTCCCTGCAGTGTCGATCAAGACAACATCTAAATTATGTGCCTTTGCATATTCAATTGTATCGAAGGCAACAGCAGCAGGATCACTTCCATAATTATGTTTAATTACTTTCACTTGTAGATTTTTTCCATGCTCCTCTAATTGTTGAATAGCAGCTGCTCTAAAGGTATCACTTGCAGATAACACCGGCTTTAATTTATGCTGTTGTAGTAAGTAAGCAAATTTCGCAATAGAAGTAGTTTTTCCTGATCCATTAATGCCAACAAAAGCAATGACAAAAGGTTTTGTCTTCTTTTCCTTAATCTCTTTTAAAATATCAACAGAGTCAAAAGTTAATAATCCATCAATGCTTTTTTTCAAACTCTCTTTAATTTCACTTTCTAATCTATCTCTTCGCAAAGGCTTTGTTGTTAAATCATGCTGTAAATCTTTTTTTATTTTCTCGATAACATCTACTGCAACATTATTCTCAAGTAAAATAAGTTCTAAATCCCAGAATAACTCTTCAAACTGTTTCTCACTAACAATCTTAGTAGTAACTTTCTCTTTGATAACTTGAAAGAATCCTTTTTTCTCTTCTGGAACTTCAACAGATTCTTTTTTCTTTTTCAGGAAATCAAAGAAATGCTTTTTCTCCTCTTCTTTAGGAACTTCAACAACAGGCTTAATGTTGATAGTTTCTTTTGGTTTCTCTGGTTGTTTTACTTCTATCTTTTCAGGAATTTTTTTAGAAGCTTTAGGTTTTTCTATAACTTTTTCTTTTTTAGAAGTTTCTGGTTTCTCAACTTTTGCCTTTTCAACCTTAGGAGCTTTCTCTTCTTTAACTTCAACCTTCACAGACTCTTTAATTTCAACAGTTTGCTCTACTTCAATGACTTTTTCAGGAGACTCTTCCTCAACTCTTTTAGTAATCTTATCAAGAGCTCCCTTGAGCTTGTCTTTCAGAAACTTAAACATGATTTTTACAAGAGAGAAGTCTTTTAATGCTTTATGGTTGGAGTGTAATACCTAATTCAGGCTGTACTCTGTTTATCCCCATGGTTAACTGCACTCCAGAAATATCCACTTGAGTTTTATTATTTATTATAGTAGTTCTAGGCCTTGTAATCAACGAAGGGATAATTAACTTATTTCCTAAAAGTCGTGCTCCAATATCACTTTGTCTAGTAAACAATTGAGCCTGTAAAATCCTCTGTGTTTGTTCATCCACTTTACACATGTTATCTTCCTCACAAACCCCATAGAAGCACCCGCACTTTCCGCAATCAGGAACTAAAACACCCTTATCACAGAAGTAAGGTTTAATTCTTGAGCAAGCCCCATAAATGGTTCCATCTGGACATACATATCCCATGTATTTTTTGAAAACTTTAGGATAATCTTTTTTTGCAATGCAACAAGTTGAAGAATCCTGGATAGCTCTCCCAGTAATGGTTTTCATAATCAAAGGAGAACCTCCATCAGGTACTGCGCAATACGCTTCACACTGACCAGCCCCATAACAGAGTAAAGATCCACCTAAATCAGGATACAAAGTATTACACTCTTGATCAGAGCCACATTCAGCTGCACAACATGCATTATTAACACACTGCTGACCACTTCCGCATGTTAAAGAACTACAGCAATTTCCAGGTATTTCACTTCCTTGACAACATACAGACCCTTGCTCAACAGGGCAATCACTTGTGCAAATATCACAATCTTCCCCTATTTCACAAATCCCATTCCCACAAATCGTTTGAGGGTTAGAAACTGTTTGCACACAGCTTTTCGATGTAGGATCACAACTATATCCTTCAGGACATCCAGGACAATTCACTAAACAATTTGCTTCTAAAACCCCTTGATTACAAAATTGACTTTGATCTTGAGAACACTGCCCATATGCTGTTCCATCTTGACAAGTTTCTTGACATGTTCCACAATCGCTCTGGCAAGAACTACAAGACTCTGTTCCTTCACACACCCCATTCCCACATAACGAAGGAACTGCACAGCTATACGCTAATGCTTTGAAGCTTACATATCCTTCTCCACAGCTTTCTTGACAACTTCCTTGCATACTCTGACATGTTAATGGAATGCATCTCCCTCCCAAGCATTCAGATCCTCTTTCACAGCCACACTTTCCACAAAATTCATAAAGATTTCCATTAGAACAATACAGAGGTTTTTGGGTTGAACACGATTCATCCAAGGTTTCATCTCTGCAAGAAGCTCCTTCTACGGAACTTTTGATATCAATACAATGAGGTGTTCCTTCTAAGGATAAAGAGCATGCTCCTCGAATAGCTTCAGCTGAGATTTGCACTTTCTGAAAAGAAGCTAAGGACAAAGCAATAAGGAGTAAAGAGAGAATACTAATAAATAAGATGGGGATATTCCTCTTTTGCATACAATATTGAAGAAATAAGGTTATTTAAACTTTATTAGAGTGGATCCTGAGTATAAATAGTTGCAACTTTTAAGATTAAAGGACTTCCTCCTCCTCGAGGAGTTTCGTAGCAAATCCCGGATTCTTGTTCACAAGAATAACCAGCAGCACATCCGCATTGTTGACACTTATCAACTAAAACAAGGTTATAACTTGCGTCAAAATCACAGAACTTTGGCTTATTCGTAGAGCATTGTTTTAACACTGTATTGTCTGAACACTTCCAACTAACCGCCTTGAAAGCATTGATTCTCCCTGATCCAATAGGTTGATCTGTAGTTATTGTATCTACTGAATTTACTAAAAGATAATCTACTTGCGCTTTTGTAAGATTAGAATATCTTGATAAGATTAAACCAGCCATTCCAGAGACATGAGGAGTAGCTAAAGAAGTTCCCGTGCTATAGGTATAGTCTCCACCAGAATATACAGAATGTTGAGTGGTGTAAATCATGCTTCTCGCTCCTGTAATTCCACCTGGTGCAGCCAAGTCAATCCACGAACCGTAATTAGAGTATGAAGCTCTCTGGTCATTCCAGTTTGTGGCTGCTACAGCAATAACTCCAGCATCAGCTGCAGGATATCGAAGAGCAGATCCCCCATCATTGCCAGCACCCGCTATAAGGATCTTCTCATGGGCGGACGCATAAGTCAAAGCATCACTGATAACTTGCACAGGTGAAGTAAAAACAAAACTCATGCTAAGAATATTCGCCCCGAGGTCAGTAGAGTAAATTATACCATTGGCAACATAAGTACCATAACAAGCTTCGCCTAAAGAAGTAGTGAGAAAGCAAGATCGAATAGGGATAATTTTACAATTAGGACAAACACCAGCAATACCTGCCCCATTATTCATTCTTGCAGTGGCAACACCACTAACTTGAGTTCCATGACCACTAGCATCTGAGGGATCATTATCCTCTACAGAGCAATCCTCTCTGGATTCACAACCACTAGCACTTGCAACGAAATCCCAACCATTGATATCATCAATTTTTCCATTAGAATCATCATCAATTCCATTTAAAATTTCATTAGGATTAGTCCAAATATTTGCTTGCAAATCTTCGTGAGTGAGATGAACACCGGTGTCAAGAACTGCAATTTTTATATTAGAACTTCCTGTAGTAATATCAAACGCTTCTGGGGCATCAATATCAGCATCAGCAGTACTACCTGCTAAAGCCCCAGTGTTATGAAGGTTCCATTGTCTCCAGAAGTTTGGATCTGAAGGCATCATAGAAGCATGCAATATGTAATTAGGCTCAGCATACTCAACCGAAGGATTCTTATTTACTTGATTCGCTAAGAAAGCAATATCAGTTTTCTGATTTACTTTTACAACATAAATTCTATCTAACCCAATATTTTTTGCAATACTATCCTGTTTTTCAGGGAACATCTGTTTACTTTCCAAGTAGCCAGGAATAAAAGAGGATAGCTGAGTAGAAACAGAGTTTTGTTTAACTTTAACAATTAATTCACCAGGAGCATATTCCTGTGCATATGCAAAAGGCAAGACTAAAAGCGCTATAACAAACACTGCTAGTTTCATGTATTTTCTATTGATTTTGGTATTTAAATAGTTTTTGGATTATGTATATCCTGGTATATATATTTTCAAGTTTTATCAGAAAAAGAAATAAAAAAAGAAGTTAAGACAACTAAATACCTATATTATGCTTAGGGAAACTCTAAGTAGCTAAACGAATACTTATTTAATGAATTGTTGTAATTAATCTAGTTTAGTGATTAATAGATTAGTAAATTAATCAAAGAAAAGATTTTGATGTCAAAAAAAATCTCCGAAGAAATACTTCACTTAGATGTCAAAGATTACAAAAACAGAAGGAATATTTATTAAGTACAAATGCTCTTTCTAAAATGTGAAAAATACATGGATTTTGAGGAATTTATAAAAGATATCAAAAAGCAGAATATAATCATTTTAGGAGAACTTCATGGTACTGCCGAAATTCCGCAACATATGCTAAAAATTATTTCAGGCCTATCTGACAGTTTTCATACTATTTTTTTGGAGATCCCAGTAAGTCAACAAAAATACATTGATTCGTATTTTATATCTAAAGATGAATCCCTTTTGCAAGAAATTCCGTTTTTTAAAGAGCCTTCTATGGATGGAAGAGGAAGTCAAGAGTATTTGCTTTTTATAGCATCCCTTAAAAAAATGAAAAAAAGAGTACTCTGCTTTGATCCCTCAGAACCTACTCAGAGAGATTATAAAATGTACTTAAATATAGTAAAGAGTAAAATTCAAAGGTGCATTATTGTTACTGGAAATGTGCATGCTTGTAAGCAAATATTAAAGTTACAAGGAGAAGATATCAAACCCCTTGCAAATTATCTTGCAGAGAAATTCGGACCGGTGATTAGTGTAAATCTCTCTGCGATTGCTGGAATGTATTACAATATGGAGGTAAAGAATATCTTGGGAAAAACTTCCTTAAAGGAAGGAATTTTTCCCACCTCAGAAAACTATGATTTTTTATACCTACTAAAAAAAGTTAGTCCTTGTCATTTTATTAAATAATCAGCCAGAGATTTACTGATTCTGGAACCGCTTAGTTGCTCAAGCCATAGCCATTGCCCATTAGAGTTAAGCTCTAAGAAAACAAAGTTTTTCTCTTTTGTTACGATAAAATCAAATGCACCAAAATACAAACCATAACTTTCGAGCATGGCTAAACAGAATTCTTGAACATAGACAGGCAATTTAAGTTTTTTATACGGGACACTAAAATCATATCTTCTGTAATCTACTCGAGAGATCTCAGCTTCCTGAGAATGAATTGCAGTGCCAATAACTTCTTGACCAATAACTGTGGCTCGGACTTCATACTCCTTGTCAATATACTCTTGAAAAAGGATTGGAGATTGTCTCAAAAGTGATTCATCGGAAAGATGTTCTGGTTTCACTTTTGAAGTAAGTACTGTCATTTTTTTATCACCGATATCTGCAATTGCGCCTTTTTGTAGCTTGAAGCATACATTTCCTTGATGGGCTTCATAAAAAGCTCTCAGTTCATCTGGATTGTTTGTTACCAAAGTTGAAGGAACGCGAATATAATGGTTCAGAGTTGAAGCAAGAGATATCTGGTGAAGCTTGCTTCTTGCTAGGTACTCATGGCTAGGATAATTTACAACTTTTCCCCTATGAGCAAGAAGCATACCTTGAAGTGTTTTTTTAGTTTCATCCGCAACAATCTTTGCTAAATCTCGAGGTATATTTGTAGGCATTTCAGGATCGACAATCCGTCGGTTCCAAATGTTCCAAGAAGAATCTAAAGCTAAGGTTCTATCTTCATTAAGGTCTTTTACAGTATATATTGAGGTTTTGCTGGAGAAAGATATCTGATATCTCTCAGAAATTTTATCAGTATTTAACAAGAAATAATTGCCAGTTTGAAGGTGAGAACATACTGCCAAAACATGAGGATCTCTATCAAAACTTAAAATAAGAACTTTTTTCATAAAGTTTAGAACAATTCGTCAGCGTCATCAATAACAGGTACAGCTTTCCAGGTACACCAAGTGGGAACTAATATCTCATTCTGCGTTGTGTAACCTAGTTTCTCTTCTCCTTTGTAGTGTGGTTGCTCCAAGAAAATTTCTGCAAAGGTTCGATATGGAACTCTCACTTCAGTTCGAGCGATTGGCTCTTCAACAAGTGTTTCGATTGCCATTTTCCCCCTCCAATATATAGTGGAGGTATAAATATTTAAATCTATTTGTTAGAATAATGATATTCAACAATCTTAAGTTTGTCTTGCTTTGGTCGATATAAACCAGAGAAAAATCTAACAACATCGTTAAAAATTAGAATAAACAGAAAAACAACCTTAAAAAACCCGTAAATCACCGACTATAACATTCAATTCCTCAAAAAGGCTAAGAATACATATCTTTGTATAAATTAGAAGCTTTCTCAAACTCATTCTGTTCCAAAAAACTTCGTAATTTTACAAAATCGATCTGCGTATAAGACTCTCTTACTTTTGGCTTATCTATGCCTATGTAAAGCTGCTGCATCTTCTCATAGAAATACATTCTTTGATTATGATTGAAGATATTTACGACGTGCCTATAAGCTTTCTTCAACTCAAAATATTTCTCTAAAGATTCTTCCTTCTTCCCTAAAAGCACTAGACTCTGCATTTCTTCTAAAGCAATAAAGAAATTCTTTTTAACATGATCTTCATGATGCTGTCTCAATAATCTTTCATACTCAAGTTCAGCATATTTCGCTAGTAAAGGAAAATCAACTCTCTCTTTAAGTTCATGAACCTCAGAAAGCACTTTTTTTAACTCAGGATAACTTTTTTTTTTGAGAAAATCTGGGCCTGATTAACCTTAACATACAAATTCAAACCATCTATTACTTTATCCACTTCCTGTTGAAACTCTTTTGGAATATTTATATCATGGAAAGAACTATAACTTGCTAAAGCTGCATGAAATTTGCCTTTATTCAAATTGTTTTTTGCCTTGTTCAAAATCCCTTCCAATTCATCGTTTTTCTTTTTAGGTCCTTTTGGCATATTATCTCTGATAATCATTACAAGAATGGCTCCAGCAAGAACAATAATCACAACAAGTAATGTCTTTTTGAAATTTTTATTATCAAAACTCATAGCATTATCTTGTTGAATACCTGCAACAACCCTCTCACTATTTTCAACAGGAGTCATAACATATTTTTCAAAGGTGAAATCAACACCTTCTTGAATATCATCAATCGTAATGTACAAATCGACAATTCCATCATTGTCTAAATCAATTTGCTTCCTTTCTCCTTTGTTAATTGCGAATACAAGTCCTTCAAGGTCTAGAGTAACACTATAATCTGTTTTTTCTTTAATAGTTAAAAAGAAAGAATCAGTCTTTCCGGTAGTATCAGTGATTATCTCAATTTTAGCAATGGTTTCAACATCATCCAAACTTCTCTTAATGGCACTCACTAAATCTACGACATACTGAATCTCTCCAGACTCTAAGGTTACTTTCTCTCCTGGAAGAGACTCTGACTCTGTAGTTGTTTCTTGTGTAGATACAGAATCAAGGACACAACATTTTAACCCATCACTTACGACTAGACCAGTTGGATTTCCTCCGCCCCCACCAATCTCCGTCTTGGACATAATTGGGCTTCCACCCCCACCCCCCTGACAATATGATGTACATGTTCCGGGCCTTAAACAAGTCTGTCCAGAGGCACACTGCGCATCAGAGCTACATACTGGAGTTATGAATTCTCCTATACAACAAATCTGACCAGAAGGACCAGAAGGTAAACAGTCTATTGCACAACTACTACAGTCTTCTCCAATTTCCGGGCTACAAATTCCATCATTGCATCTTAGAGATACATTAATTATCCCTCCTGAACATGCACCTGTTGTAGTGTCACAGTGATAACCTGCAGCTTCATCACATGCAGGACACCCAACCGTACAATCAGCAATTAACTCTCCATCATTACAATATAAACTTCCTTCACTTCCATCCCCACTACACTCTCCAAAAAGTGTTCCATCACTACAAAAAAAGTCACAAGTTCCGCAATCAGAACAACTGCTACAATCTTCATTAAAATCACAATTCCCATCTCCACAATGAGGAATATCAGTAGAACACTCCGTGCTTAACGAAGGATCTTCTGTATAGCCATTAGGACAAGAAGCAACACATAACCCACCAGAATCAGCACACATGCTCGAACTTGCAGCAACAGTTAAGGATCTTCCTTTAATATTGGTATTAACTCCAGAAGCCAAAAACAGAACAACAAACACAAGTAATAACACAGAAAGCATAGTCACAGATTTACCTATCTGCAACGACCTCTTCTTTTTCATACCTCTCTAAATAAAAAGAATTATTTAAAGGTTTCTATCTTAAAAATTCTATTTGAAACATGTTTCAACACCAAGAAATTCTCAAAGTAAGAGTATGAATAACTACTCTAAATGACTTACATCATTAATAAAATTAAACCTATATCCTTCTTTAAGGTTCTTATCTATTACGAGTTCTGTTAAAGAACAATGTTCAATGTGTAATTTGAAAATAGAATCGTAGAGCGACATCCCTAGTAAATCTCCTATGAGTACTTTTAGAAAAGCTCCATGAGATACTACTAAGATTGTCTCATCCGAATTTTCATATTTTTTAAAAATATTTTTAAAAAATCTTCTGGTTCTCTCTCTTACCTCAATTAAGTTCTCTCCCCCCAAAGTTTTTCTGCTCTCAAAACTCCCTTCTAAACTCTCCCAATTTACCTCTCCATGGTTTTTCCCTATCCAGCTTCCATTATTTTTCTCTCTTAACAAAGGAGTAAATTCCACGCTGACTTTGATACTCTCTAGTATTCCTTCTGTCGTAAGTTTTGCTCGAGAGACGTCACTCGAGATAATACTGTGGATATGCTCTCTTTTTAATCTACGAATTAAGTCAGCTATTTGTTCAATTCCTTTATCATTGATACTCCCCCGTTCATTCCCTTGGATAATGCCTTCTACATTCTCTTTTGTTTGCCCATGTCTTGTTATTAAAATTCTTGCCATAGAGTTTTTCTCCTAAACTTGATTATTCGCAGCAACATTTCCTAAGTTTAAGGCTGCTAAAGCAACTTCAGTATATCTTTTTTCGAGACTATTTTCCATTGCTATACTTTCAAGAGTCTCTTTTTTAACATTTTTGTTTCTTGCAACCACCCTTAACAGATACCCATAACCATGATCTTTGAGGATTCCAGTTCCAAAATGATGTAAAACCTCTGGAGAACAGAGCGGACTGCATACTATAGAACCAATCGTTGCCCAATCCTCGGTTTGCATATGTCTCTGAGTTAAAGCGTTAAAATTATTTTTCTGACCAGATTCACTTGCTCCCCAGATTAAAGCAACTCTAATGAGAGGATCCTCTGCGTCAAGGGATGCTCTAACTTCTTGCGACGTTTCTAACTGATATGCTTTTCTAATTTGTTCTGCAGCATGTGAACCTCTTAAATCTCCAAAAGTGTGCGTGACTTGTTCCCATACACCATCCACAACTCTAGTGATTGTACCTCTATATTTTTCAAAAACTCTTTTAACAATTTCTGGTTCTGGATACCCCAAAGCATACAATCTTAAGAGAGTATCTTCATCTAGAAACGTTAATCCTTTATCTAAAGTATTTTTGTTTATTCTAAGAATGTCTGAACGCAAGGCCATAGAAAAACTAACAGCATCCAGACAGTCAGCATATTCTCTTTCATGTAAATTTCCTTGCTCAACTAATCTCCTTAATCCTACTTTAACTCTAGGGGTGTATGCAGAATCTTCACGCTCTCCAGATAGCATTTTCCCTAATCTATCATTCCAATAAACAAAGAGGAACTCTCGTGATCCGCCTGTGCAATATTTTACATTAAGAGATGCACCTCGAACTCTTTGTCTGAAATACTGATTAAAGTATAATCTGTTGAAAATAATATTCTTTAACGCTCTTTCTGGAGACTCAATTCTTTGTTTTATTTCTTCAACTTCTTGCTGCACTCTAAAATCTCCACATAAATATCTCATTTCTAATATCTGATTTCCTTCAACTAAGCTTTTTGATAAAAAAGTATTAATGTCTTCATAGGTTCCCCATCCAGTAAGGTCTACTTTAGAAAAATCAAAGTTTCCAAGCCTCTGCCTGAATTGTGATCTGAATGTTGTTGTTTGATCAGTTCTTTCTCTTTCTGCTAAGAAGATGTCAGCATCAGAATCCCCACCAATTAACTCAATTCTTCCAGGAGAACCATAAGCAAATGCAGCCAATCCTGGAGTCTCACTGGAACCATAAATGTCCCTTGCAGTTATTTCATATACTCCTCTGATAATTCTATCAAAATTTTTAGTTTCTTCAACAACCATGTCCAATCCGTCTTTGCATTGAATTTCAAAGAACATTCGATTCTTCATCTTACAGTTTTAATCTCCATTTTACCTCTTCAAAAACTTCTGTTTCAGATTTACATGTGGTGTTTATCAGATGTAACTCTGAGTATTGTTCAACTAATGTTAGGTATAATGCTCTTCTTTTGGTTATTTCTGCCAAGGTTTCATGTATAGAAGGCAGAGAGTAATTCGTTTTTTGCCTTCTCCTCCTCTCAATCCTTTCTAAAGCAATTTCTGGAGAGCATAGCAGAACAACTCCTCCTTGAGGTTTAATTGCCCCTAATGTTAAGTTCAATTGAATTATTTCCTCAGGATTTAGCTCTCCATCTGCTTGATATACAGAGCTGGTGTATAAACATCTATCAAAAATAAAATATTCTAATCTCCCTATAAGTGGAGAAAAATGTATCCTATGTGTTTCTCCCCTAGCTCTTGCAATATGTTCAATATCTTCTCTGCTGAAACATTGATTTGCTCCTTGATGATGCCAATCTAAAATAGTTTGTCGAAAAGGAGGATATTCTTTTTCATTGACAACAAGACAACTATGGTTTTTGCCTCGAAGATAATCTGAGATATACTCTGTTTGAAGGGTTTTTCCTGCCCCCGTAATACCTTCTAAACAGATAACTCTAGTTTTCATATTTTTAATAAGGAGATGAACTTTTTTAAACCTTCCGAAAGTAACTACTTTAAAGAAACAAAATTTACTAAAGAATTAAACATATACTTTCCTAAAAATACTTTGAATGGAGGTTTTACAAATTGAGCTAGCATATAATCTATCTTCTCCACAAATAAATCCTGACTAATTTTGGATTATTTTCAGTTAAATTTGCTCCAATAATTACTGTTTTTGTATACACTGATCTATCTAAAGGCAATTTCGGCAAAACTAACTCGCTCTCCAAAGAAGTGATTGTAAAATTAAAATCTAAATCATCTCTAACTGTAGAAGAAAGAAACATCCTTACACTTTCATTATCTTCTCTTAAAACCTCATCTCTCAAATTCGTGCTTAAACTTTTCACGATAGTATCTTCCATCACTAAGATATCTGTAGGAGTCGCATCTTCCTTTTCTAAAGTTCTCGGCATCACTTCAACTAAAAAAACTAATAACAAAATGCAAGCTATAACAGCTTCCAAAGTTTTCATATACCCTTGCTTTACCATGTTTTCACTCGAATTGTAATAGGAATTTCATTTCCAGTATCTTCAATCAAAAAATCACTCCATTCCAAAATATCAGCTTGTGCTCTAGGTTTTTCTAAAGAGCCAAAGAAATACAATTGTTCATCTGTTAAAGAATCTGTAATATTAACAGAAAACTCTCTGTACGGAGGATAGTGCCACCGCAACTTCATAGTTTGATAATTCTCCATCGACTCGAGTCTACTTGAAGAATATCCATGTAAAGATTCACTAATTCCGTACTGACTATCAAAAGTTTCTAAACCACCCAAAGGATCATAACTAGGATCAACTCTAGCATACAAAACTTCGCTCTGCAAGATTTCTAAGACTTTTTTTCCTCCATCCAAGTTTATATCAATGTATAAATCTCCAGGATTCCCAGAAGTAATGCTAAATGCTATAGGATACCCATTCAATAGAACCGTTGTATTCTCCAAAGGATGCAAAAAAGGATAGGTTACGCTTATTTTTCTATTTCCAATAGGATCAGATTCAACAAACAAAGGAACTTCAATAAAGGTTTTCCAGGAAGCTTCCTGCTCAAAATTCTCTTTAATAATGGTTGTTAAATAATCTGCACTTGTATCCTGCGCAATGCTCGGCTTAAACACAACAAAGATAACAGCTAAATACACTAGGAAAATTCCTAAACTAATAACAACATCAATATGCCCAGTTCCTTTCATCCGCTCACCGTAGAAATAATGACATATCCTACCACCATTAAAATTAAGCTATGCTTTAATCCCATTTTCAAATCCCCTTCAGCAAACTTCCCAATCATCAACCCAGCAAAAAATCCCTGAATCAAAACGAGCCAAGTAAAAATACTATTAATGTCTAAAGCACTACTTTTAGCAGTCTCTACTTTCGATAATCCTTCATACCCCTCTCCTAATCCACTTAACACACTCGATGTAATATCTCCTAATTGAGGAACTAAATAAATCTGCAACATCAACATAATCCCAATGAAAATGAAAAATACAAAATATCCTTGCATCGTCTGGCTATAGGCATTGCTTCTTCGTTCATCCTTAATTTTTTTAATCTGCAATATAGAATCTGTTACAGCTTGTAATACATCCGTAATATTCCCGCCAGATTGTTCAGCCTCAACAACAATAGAGACACTTCTTTTAATGACAGCATTTCCTGTATCATTTGCAAAGGTATTCAATGCTTCTCTGAGAGGAATGCCCCACTCAATCTGATACGCTAATTTCTTCACATGTTTGCTTAAAGCACCAAAATCAGTTTCACTCACCTGAATAATCGCTTTAGGAATAGGAATCCCTGTTTTTACCTTCTCAACTAAGGTCCTTGAAAACTCCAAAAACTTTGTCTCAACCTCTTTCTGTCTTTTATTCTCTCTAAAGAAAGCAGTTAAATAAGAAGAAAAAAACACTAATAACGCTATGACAAACCCTGCTTTAAACCATCGTGTTCCAAAAAATAATAAATAATCAACTATCCCAATGACTCCACCTAAAATCATGCTAATGGCTTTATCAGTTTTCATAGTTCAGGCTGTGTAATATTCAAAAAGACAATGAATGCAACATTAATGACAGGCAAAGCAACATACGTTCCTAATGCAGCTATGACTCCAATACTTACTCCACCTAGAGTAGGGCTAATTTTATCCAAAATAGCTAAGGTAACTAAAAACAATAAAGGAGCAGTAACTAAGATTCCTGTATAAACATCTGAATACGTTGAGATAGTAGCACTATACTTCTGTTGATCCAACTTATACATAACTAAAGCATCATCTGCTTTATCTTTGAGATATTTTTTTAAGTCTCCACCAGTTTCAATCGTACTCACCATCCCATTCAAGAGTTCTTTCCATTCATAACTAGGGGTGGTTAAAGCAGCAGTTTTTAATGCAGTGCTTAAGTTATAACCGAATAAATTCAGGTAATTCAAAATTCTTTTTAAGTCAGATTCTAACGCTTTGTACTCTCCAGATTCAACTAACAATGTAAAAATCTTTAATGGGGGTGCTCCAGATCCTGCGATAGCAGCCATGTGCACAGTTGCGAAAACTAAGTCAGTTCTAATCTTTCTTCTTCTCTGATTGACTAAACTACTCGGATATGAATAAAATAAAGCAAAAGTAAGGAGCATCGCTAAAAAACCAATGCCTATAGAGAGAGATACCTTGCTTGTAAACAAAAAACCTAAAATAAAACCAAGAGGCAAAGCTAGAAAAGTAGAGAAAAATAACATCGAAACATAGGTCCTAAATAAAATTTTTATATCTGCTAGCTGTAAACTCTGCTGCAGTTGCGTAAAAGGATATTTTTTTAGTAATTTAAATGTAAATCCCTCAAGAAATAAATTTGAAAACTTCGCATATGCATTGGAATGATAAACCGTATACTCTTTAACCGGTTTCTTCTGCTCTTTCTGTCTTGATTTCAAGAATCTTTGCACATCTTCGTTTTTCGCCATCTTATGCAATACCAAATTTAGTGAGAACCGAACCAGGATCTTTGTAATACTCTTTGATAATATCAGCAACTTGCGCAGAATCAAAGATTTTCTGCTGGAACAATTTAATCAAAAGCAAAGTTCTTACTTTCATCTCTCTTTGCAATTCATCTTCATTAATTCCTTGCTGAACATACAATTTCTTGAAAACATGACTCTGTGTTTTAAAGAAGAACGTATCTTTCTGTGGATTCCAAATAAAAGGAGTATTCACAACAGGATTCTGATTTTCTTTCACTTCTATAATCTCAGCAATTTCGCTAATCCTTCTTACTAACTTCCCTCCAACTTTAGTTTGCATCATCACACAAACAACATCTAAGGTTTCAACTAATGAGCTTGATAAACTAATAGGAGGAGTTTCTAATCTTTTTATCATCGTATCAACAGAATTTGCGTGCATCGTCCCTAAACTAGGATGTCCAGAGTTATGCAGCAAAATTCCACCAAATCCACCTATAAAATTTCTAGTCCCAGGAATTGCTAGATCATACACTGGCTCAGATTTTTCAAGAGAGATAACTTCAATTTCTTTTATGGTATCGATATACAAATCTCCTAAAAGATGTTCATTCTTCTTTCCTTCTTTTTCCGAAGTTGCATATTTAAGGGGGTGCGCATACTTAAGGAATTCCTTTCTTTCATCCGAAGTGTAAAAAACAATTTCATAGTCTGTTGTTTTTCTTCCAACCCTATTCCTTGTTCTGAGGGTAGCAACAATTCCTAAAGTGAGAAGCAATTGTGCAACATCATTCGCAAATTTTTTTGAAATCGTGAAATATCCAAAATAATTTTTGGTAAAGGTTCCATCTCCATCATACAAAGCAGAAATAAACTGCCCTATCTTTTCTTTAGATAACCCAAAAATGAAGTCAGGAATTCTTTTCTCTTCCTTTCTCCCACAGTATTTTTTCAAGAATTCATACAACACCTTATGATCTAAGGAGAGTTCAATAGCGGTCCCCCACCTATCTGTAGATCGTTCTCTAGGGTTTTTTCCTGTTACTTGTGTAATGCAAGATCTCATATCATTTATGATTTTTTGATTTTTATTGTAAAATGCAATTCTTTTGTTCCTTCCTTCTCCCCTAATAGTTCCTTCTGAAAGATAATATCCCAGTAACCTTAAAAACTCAGGAGTGACAGGAATTTTAGAAGGAAAACTTTCACTCTTTCTATCAAATTTCACAGAACACTGGTCAAGATCAAGAGGAACATCAGCGCTTTTTAGTAATATTTTGAATTTTGCTGCTTGTAAAGAGGATGGCTTAGATCTTTTGAAGTTAGAATAATAATCAGAGATTGATGCAATCTGGCATAAACCTGATGCAGGTTCATATCCTAAAGTAGTAACGGCTTTTTTGACTAAGGCTGGAGCATATACTCTAATCTCAGGCAAAAATTCAATGAGATTGATTTCATTCAAATCAGCATATCCGCAAGGAATCCGAGAAGGAATCAAAATGGTATCACCTATCTTCAAAGTTTCCATCGGAGCGCTTATTATTTGATTCTGCAAAGTAAAGACCGAATGATCTGGTGTAAGGGTTATTTCTCTTCCTTTCTTTGTTCGAATTTTGTATAGGGTATTTCTTTCAGGATGTTTAACAATCGCTTGAATAGGTAAGATTCTCGCTTCCTTAGAGATTAAATCATAAGTGAGAGCAGAACAGTTTTTTATCTCACTAAGGTCCTTAACTTTTATTCTTAGAGGTTTTCCTTCTTTGACTACAAAAATTTCTTCATCTCCTCGAATAGAACCCATGCCTTGGAATAAAACATAGGCTTCTTTTCCTCGAATCTCTCCTACAATGACGTAATCGGGATTTTGTCTGAAACTTTCTTTTAATAAATCAAATAAAGACACCTCCCCATATTTTTGTCCAATCAAATTACTTAAACCAACTCCTTCTCTTGCTATAGATGGAAGCCAATTCTCGTGTTGTAGAGCTAATTCTCGGGTGTCCTCGATTGATACGATCCTTGCTTGCGGAGGAATAAAAGTTGTCAATGCATTTAACAAAGAGGTCTTTCCTGATGACGTCCCTCCAATAATCATGATGTTCATTTCATACTCAATTAAAATCCATAAGAAAGCAAGCATCTGTGGACTTATCGTTCCAAACTGCATTAATCTAATTGGGCTCCAAGGAATTTTTGTAAATTTTCTAATCGTAAAAGAAGGCCCATGCGCACTTACATCTTCTGTAAAAGAAGCATTTACTCTGCTGTTATGACAGCAAATACCACCAAAGCCACCAACAAAGTTTTCAGATCCTTGTACTGAAACATCATATACGAATTGCGAAGACGCTTCTATTTTTTCAATCTTATTAATTTTCAGAAAAGCTAAATCAGAATCCAAAAGAGAATTAACAATGTCAAGTTCTTTCACTACTTCATTTCCTTTCTCTGTTAATTTTTTTTCTGACAAAAAACCTCTTTTACTCCATTCAGTAAAAAATTTCCGATTATTCACAGCATGAATATTTTTGAAATTGAAATACCTCCAATCACACAAAATTTTTGCAAGTCGATCTCTTCTTAATCTTTTGTTTGCAAAATGTTTATTTGTATGTGTTAATGGGTTAAACATCTCCATAGGGATCATGCTAAAGTAATCGCTAGCTGACCTTACAAGATTATTTGTATAAAACTCTTTACTATGCGTTAGCCTTCCCTCGATAATGGAATCTCTTTCTCTTTCATAATAGGAGATAATTTGATTATCAAACAAATGAAGGTATAATAAATCTGAGAGTAATTCTTCGCTGGCACTACTACCATAATCTCCATTTCTGTAGCACCGAATGAACTCTTTTCTAAGGTTTAAATCAACATTAAAAACAAGGTCAGGAATTGTTTTCTGTTTAGCATATTTACTCACATTCAGGACATGCTTAAATATATGCCATACAATATAGCTGTTACATTTTATCTTCACTCCATTCCCCCGGGGTGGTTCGAGATAAGTTTCTTGATCGAAACAATGTTTGAATGCATTCTTAACTTCAGCATGATAAGTATGTTCTTTCCTGTTAAAAGAAAAAGTGATATCATAGTTGTGATGCTTCTCTGGGTTTGATAGCCAACCTTCTGCAATATAATAACCAAGAAGTTGCATAAGCTCATTGTCTATTTGCAAAAAAGTTGGAGAGGTTCTTGATGATGTGGTTCTAATTCTACAGTTTCTTAATTCATCATTGGACAAAAGAGAGTAAAGTTTGATGGGTAAATACTTTTTGCTTCTGAGTGAATAGAAGGCTTCATAAGGGTATGAATAATCTTCTTGAAGAACTTTTTTTATCTCTTGTTTTTTACTTACAAAAAGAGAGGGGGGGACATTTTCGAGCACAAGTTTGCGAGCACAAATTTGTGTAGAAAGTTCTTTGGCGAGATTGATTTCCTTAATATTCTCACTCTCCGGGATAGAAAGAGGAATAGCAACATAATCTCCTTTTTTTACATTGGAAGTCAATTCGCTCTTCAGACCATCTTTGCGTAAAATAAAGATGCTATGACTCCCCGTCAGGTTTACCTTTCTTCCCGATTCTAGAGTTAAGCAATAAAGTTTGTCTTCGTTTTGATGTCGATACACATAATTCACACTTCTCCATGCCATCTTTAGGGATTTTGGATCAAATGCAGGAACTTCAATATTATTCACATGAATAGGTTTATTGGATTCTTCGTTTTTGTAGTATCTATCAATAAACCAACCTATTTTCCTTATCTTGATTACACCATCTTCTCTAAAAATGAATGGATCCTTGTAATCAATACTTCCATCAGGCAAAGCAGCGTCAAGTAACGGATCAGCATACGAAATATAATGCCCAGTTTTTTGCGCTAACTTTTCAACAAAGCTTGTTAACTTTTTAGCATCCTTAAAAATAATATTTGTCCTTAAATTTCTATACTTTCTATGCACAACATATAAAGGGGTATTAATGCCATTGCACTCAACATCTTCAATGAAGTAATCCCACATTAGAGGTTCAATTTCATTTAAGCCAACAAAATTTCTATAAATTAAATACATCAATTTCTGATAACTCTCAGGACTTACTTTTAATTTTAATTCACTGATAAGTACATTAACATTTTTTTCTAAATAAGCAATAACAGTTTCTCCTTTTTTAACAGCAATATAACTGATATTCGTTAATTCTTTAATACCCTCTTCAAGAATTGCAAAAACCTTTTGTTCCTCTTCATCGAGTTCAGGTTCTCTTACAAAATATACTAACTCTTTATTAGGAGTATCCCAAAAAATTTGCGCGGAAGCAAACGGCGGAATTAAAGGATACTGAAGATTTAATTTCTCTTTAGAAACTTCCGGAAAATTAGGTAATGCTGGCTGTCCTTGTATATGAAAACTGACATATTCCTCTTTCTTTACAGCCTCTTTCTTTTTGAACATGCACTAAGAAAAATAGTTTATAGTGCTTAAATACCTTTCGGAAGAATTAGAGAGAAGTAATCGTAATATTGGGAATTTCTTGACTAGGAACTTCAATACCTAAATTAGAAATCAATAATTGGTTACTCCCTGAAATTTCATTCATATCTGATCGTAAGTCAACAACATAAGAATAATTTAAAGTAAAGGTTGTTTCATACTGTTTTTCAACTCCAGTCATTTCTGTTAGAATTTCTAAGTTTCCTTCCTGCAACTTTACTCCTGGCTCTGATAACAAAACCGTACTGTCGAATTTCCACTGCACAAGATCTAACTGAGAATCTATGATAAGAGAACCTCTTCTTAAGTCTAATGTTAAAGGTCTTTGTGCTCCAGGACCCTGGCTATACACTGTTCTAACACTCTTATCGATTTGTAGCATCATATCCTTTGTTTGTACCGCCGTATTCTTGTCTTTGATTTTCTTCATAACTGGTAAACCAGCTGAAAGAATTAAAGTTAAAAGAATAATCCCTAGCGCTGTATACAAAACTGCCGAAATCCAGACATCTCCCTTTTTCATATTAAAAAATTAAAAAGAAAAAGTTACTGATTTTTCAGAACACTCCGTTGGACACTGCGTTCCATCTGTTTGCACATAGTTGATATTTGGAATTACCTCAACTCGTGCAAGATTCCCATCTGTAAGGGCAAGTGCCTGAGTCACACTCTGAAATGCTGGGATGGATGTTGCATATTCATGTGTTTCTGCTCTTGTAGTACCGTCCGTTCTATACAAGATTACCCAGTAACCGTCGATTACTCGATTTGTCTTGCTCGTAATTATAGCGTTAAATGTATTCACAACAGGATCGCCTGAAGAAGTGTTTGTCATCAGCAGCTCAATCTCAACATCACTTGCACAACTTAATCGAGCTTGAGAAGCACATCCTTGAGTTGTGGTTGTACTTCTAAATAACTCACTGCCCCATTTCATGACTAAAGCAGCTAAGACAATTGTAAAACCAATCAATAGAACTGTAGCGATTAAAGGAGAAATCCCTCTTTTCTTATCAACCTTCTTCTGTACTCTCTTTTTTTTGCTCACGCGAGCCACCTCCATTCAGATAAAGTAATTCTCAACTTTGCCCTATTTAAATCTTGCGATTGTCGAAATTGGGAATACACTCTCATTTTTTATAATGCATAATAATCATGAAGCACAATAGAATCTAAATTTTCCAGAGTTTTTACAGAATAGAGTTTTCCTTGTCCTATATCTGCAATTTTTTGTGAAAGCTCCAAACCTTTTTTATCCAAAGCAATGCCTACAACAGAAATTGTAATACCGCAAGATACGATCTGAGATACAGCATTTATGGTTTCCTCTTCAGGATTCTCTCCAACAGTAGGAAGACCATCAGTTATAAGTATCAAATGTTTTGTAACGCCTGAATTTGTAAAGAGCTCTGAAGATTTTTTTAGGCTATCAGCAATATTCGTTTGTTTTCTTGCCCGTATTTTTGTGATTTCATACATAAGACCCGTAAAATCTGACGTAGGATGCACAAATGTTTCTACTTTTTCTCCAAAGATGAGAAGCCCGACTTTGTCTTTTTGATCTATTGCTTTGTATGCTAATGCAACTGCAGCTTTTTTGCAACTTCCTATTTTTTCCCCAGTCATAGAACCAGAAGCATCTAATGCATAGACAATCTCTATTCTTTCTTTTGATTCTCGTTTGAATACTTTTAAATCTTCTTTTTCTATGCGTATATGTTTTTTCCTAATAGTGCTTTTGATAGTCTTTTTGAGATCAAGATCTTTATACCTATCTCCCTTTTTGTAATCTTTAGTATCAAAACGAGTACCATAATAGGAGAATTTCTTGCTTGGCTTCTCTCCCAGTAATCCCTTAGTCTGCATGGTATCAAGCTCTAAAGTATAAAGGTAAAGAGAAGCAAGAGATATTGCCTTGTGTGTTGGCCTATTCTCTTTGTCTATAATTTCTTCATACTTGAGATTTTCTATCGTTGATTTTATTCTTGATTTTAAGAGTCTTTGAAACTCAGGTATTTTTATATTTCTTTTAATTGACGAAGTCTCTTCTCCTGTAACTGCACATAAGAAGCTCGCGCCAAAGATCTTTTCGGCTATATTATAATCAGAAACAAGCTGTTCAAAGAGTGTCTCTGGATTAAAGGAGTAAATGCTATGATTCAAAGAATCTAAGATCAAAGAACCATAATCCTTCATATCTTCTTGTCCTAAAGAAGCCATACTCGTATCGTGTTGAGAAAAATCATCTAAGGGTTTTTCTATGATCTCTGCATCTTTGAGGTCTGCCGTTTCATCTGAGTCAAAGAGAATCAGCTCTTTCATGGGATGCAAGATAGTCCTTGAAGTTCTTTTTTACAAAATCTTGAGTGGATATCAAGTATTTTGAAGAAGGCTTTAATCGTATTCTATGAGATAAAACAGAAATTACTGCTTCTTCTATATCCCGCATTTCTACGTTTATCCTTCTTGAGATAAGTGCATTTGCCTTTGAACGTTCATATAATCCTAGAGAAACTCTAACAGAAGGAAATCGTTCAATATCCTTGTGTTTTCTTAAGCCCTGTATAAATACAATAGTTAAATCTAAGAGTTCTTCTGGAAAAGTTACAGTAGGTATGTTTTTTGATTTTGTTTTTACAATCTTTCTTTCTATCTCTAAAGATTCTGGGTAATCCATATAGATGAGGTCAAATCTGTCTATAAACACCTCAGAGAGTTTTTCAGTTCCTGAGAAGTCTTCTGGGTTCATAGTTCCGATGAAGATAAAGTTAGCCGGAAAATCTATCTCATACGAACCTAGGGTAGCCTTTTTTTCTTCCAGGATTTCAAGGAGCGCATTTTGTAGTTTTTCAGGACATCTATTAACTTCATCAAAGAATAACACTCCGTTATTTGCCTTGAATATCTTCCCGGGAGTAAAAGCTTCAAGAGAGATTGGTCCAAATTCCAAGGCTTTTATAGGGTCGATATCTCCAAGAAGATCTTCAACAGTTAAATCAGGTGAGCCCTGAATTCTTATAAAACGCTTTTCTCCCTTTACCTGCGTCTTTTTTGATTTTCCAGAGCGACATCTTGGGCACAGAGGATTTTGAGGATTACAATGATACTCACAATCATTTAACTCAAGCTCTTGCAGGTGTTTTGCGACATTTTTAGCAAGAGTAGTCTTTCCAATCCCTGGTGGTCCCACTATAATGATGCTTCTATTAGCTATAAGTGCTGAAAGCAACTGTTTTTTTGTTTGTACTTGTCCTAAAATATCCTCAAAAGGTTCTTTATGCCCTACTAATTGTGAAAAATTTTGATACATGTTTTTTTTGACTCCAGAGTTTTGGTAACAACTCACCTTTATTTATAATGATTTGTTTTTTACCCTATGCAACACCCGTTAAGTTAATGCTACAGGATTGAAATATGAAAACCATAAGGCTTATAAACATGTATATACTTTATATATACACCATGTACAATGAAAACCAAGAACAGATAGTTAGAATCGCAAAAACATTTGGAAATGGAGCGCATATATCTGTTCCTAAAGGGTGGACCGGGGAACAAGTAGTTTTAGTGAGATCTCAGAAAAAAAGTTTAAGGGAGAGGATCTTTTCAGTTTTAGATTCTTATTTGAATTCTGTGGTAGGAGTATACTTGTATGGTTCATATGCAAGAGATGAACAAGGAGAAGATTCAGATATAGACTTGTTCGTGATCACAGATAAAAAAATAGAAATTAAAGCTGAAGGCTTTGAAATACTATGTCTAGGGCAAAAAGAGATAGAAAAGGCGATTCAATTAGAGCCCTTGCTTATGTATGCTATTTTATCTGAAGCTAAACCTCTCATTAATTCTAGTTTACTTGAAAACTTAAAGAAAAATTACAAGCCTACCGTAGATTATTTCAGAGAATATTTAAAAGATTGTCAAAGAATGATTAAAATAAGTGAAGAATTTTTAGAATCTGAAAAAGCAGAATTTATAATTTCAGAGGCAGTGATTTACTCTCTTGTGCTTAGGCTAAGGGGAATATTTATCATAAAATCTATTGTAAAAGGAGATAAATATAGCCATAAACTATTCAAGTCTTGGATTAGAGCTAAAGTTTCTCAGATTGATTTTGGTTTGATATATGAATCGTATCGAGGTTCAAAAAATGAAAAGAGAGTTAAACAAAAAATAAAAGTAAGAGATATTAAAATATTGCTAGAATTTTTCAAGAAGGAGATAGTAGTCCTGGAAAATGGTTAAAAGAGAAAAAAGGCTTGGGAAAGGAATAGAGTCTTTAGAATTGCAGAAAGAAATTCATGAAGAAAAGAGAAAACAAGCACGAGAATTAGGTGCGGAAAAACTGGTAAGATATTATGATAAAGAGATTGACAAATTTGAAAGAGAAAAAGCTAAGAAAAAAGAGAAATTAGAAAGATAGTTCAACGCCCAGAATTCTAAAAGATAATTTTTACCTTTGATAAACAACGCTAAGACTCTCCATTTAACTTAGCACTATAATAAAGCTCTTTAATCTATTTGATTACAAATCCTTGATACTATCTAACTCCTCAACAGACTGCGTAAATTCATCAGGTTCGGTAGTTGTTTCTTGTACAAGGAATTTTGGACAAGACCCATCTGTCCAATAAACTACTTGAGAATCTTTGCAAGCAAAACAACTATTGTTATAGGTTTGAGCACAAGGATAAACAATGCAATTAATATTCTCATTGTACCATCCGCATACAGGTTCAGCTACCTCACTACAAACATCTCCCGATATGCTTTCAGTAGAGCAATATGTTTTATTTGGAGTTGGTTCCTGCGATTGAGTGCATGCACTAACAAACAGAAGCAAACATAGGATTATTGAAGTTTTTGAAATGCTATCCATAGCGTTTCTACCTCTTTCACAATCTCTTTTTTCTGTTCTATAGGTACAGCTGTATTAAAC
>Ga0209541_10001839_pt1 | contig 41455 bp, 43 predicted proteins | sample RifCSPlowO2_01_FD_184027 | JGI IMG/M metagenome (GOLD analysis project Ga0209541, IMG submission 184027) | Groundwater microbial communities from Rifle, Colorado - Rifle CSP2_plank lowO2_0.1 (SPAdes) (version 2) | ecosystem: Environmental > Aquatic > Deep subsurface > Groundwater | place...
ACTTTTCTTTCTAAAGGATGCAGCTGCTTCAGTGTCTTCTCCAGCTCTTTTTGCTCCATCAAAAAGAAAGAATAGAGAGAGATTTATAAGGCTTTTTGTCTAAGGAAAAATAAAAAGAAAAAAATTAATCGCAGTCTATCATTTTCCAATTTTTGCTGGCAGTTTTTACTGAATATGCTTGGCCAGGCACATTTTCTTCATTAACTACTAATTCTACTCTATCGATGAAAAAGTTATCAACTGCTGTCTTAGAACCGGTTTTCTTTGTTCCTGAAGTAATGACTAATGAGTTAATTCCGTTTTTAATGTCGCTGTACTTAATCGGAACATTCACTATAGTCAAATCATCCGGGAACTTTACAGTGCAGCCATTCTCAAAAGACTTCTCTTCATAACTTGAGGGCATCTTTTCGTTAAGATTATACTTCTGCCCATTAAGGGTAATTTTTGTAATCCACTTATTATTTGCTACATCCCCTGATTGTGGTTTATATACCCCATAGATAAAAAAACGCAGTTTAATTTCGTCTCCTGGCAGGAAAGTTGTACCCGAATCAAACTTAAGTTCCCATGAAGGTTTTATTTTGTTGGCAGTAATCACTGTGCTTCCCGAACTAGACTTATATTTTACTAAACCTTCTTCCCCAAAATACTTTCTTTCAGCAGAGAGGATTCCTGTTTTTAGATACATATTATTAATCTCTATATCATCATAATTATTTCCTTCTACCCCCAGATTAAACTTGATGGTTAAATCATTATTAGCAGTAATTTTTCCATCTTTAGCCTTAAACCATGTAAGAGCGGAACCATCAGCATCTTTAAGTTTAATGCAGCTGTAGAAGGAATCCCATCCCCAAGATCCGCCATCTGCTTCCCAACCATTTTTGCTGCAGTATTCCGTCCCTGTCAAGTCATTTTCAAAACATAAACAGATTTTCTCGGCTTTGATATTTTTCTTTAGACTATCTATCGGCCAATCCGCCTTGTTGTTTAGTTCTACTTCTGTATCATAGTTCGAACTGGTTGAAACGTCATCTACTTGGAAGAAAAGTTCAAGTTCTTCGCCGATTAGATACGGCAGTTTTGCTTTGATGTTGGTTTTACTTGCTAACGTTGCAACAGACTGATGGAAATCAGGAATTTTATCATCACCCAAATGCAACCAGCCTTTATCCGCTTTAGGAAGATCTATGGATAAGATTGAAGGAGCGGTTTCAAGATTTTTGTTTATCCATTTCTTTCCATCACAGATATATTTGCCTACGGGTTTATCTTTTTGCTGGGCATTGCATACCGTCCATTCTTTGCCGTTGCAAAGAGAATTACCAAAAATTTCGTTTTTATTGCTCGATCCACAAGCTGTCCAAGTACTACCCTTGTTATCACATGCATTTTTTCCGACTATTAAACCATGCTGGTCGCAGTCTACCCATTTAACACCGTTGCAGATGTAACTTTCGAATACTTCCCCTTCTTTCTTACAGCTTAACCAAGCATTATTTTTTCCGCATAAATACCCTGCATGAAGAGAACCTAAGGAGTATACCTTTTTATTGATATCTATACAAAAGGTTTTATCGACAGAAAGTCCCCGGCGTTCTTTTTTTGCTTCTTTTGGTTTTCCGTCAATCGCACTCCAAACACAATATTCTGCCGCTCCTTCAGAAGAGATGTCTATTTTTTTCCCAATGCAGGAAGAATCGCTCTTACATAATGCTTCGGTACAAATGGTTTCCGAAGGCGTTTTTCCTGCCATTCCCGTCATCTTCCCTTCCAAGAACAATAAAAATCCGAAGGCGGCCACAATCAATACAGCCGCAATGCCTATCTTCTTCCACGCATCAGAATTACTTGAATGTACTTGTTTATGTTTCATTTTAATTTACCTCCTTTTTTATTGGTTTAAGCCTAATTTCCTTAAGAAATCTCCTTGAGTATATAAATGTTTTTTTTTTGCGATTTTTTTGCTTTAATCTATTGGCAGAAACAAAAGAGAAACCTTTTTATTAAAGCCGGCTTTTTCCCTCTGGGTGGGCCCGTAGCTCAGCTTGGTACTTTCTCTTAACGGAAAGCAAGAATAGAGCACCGGTCTTATACGGCCATCATCGGTACAAACCTAAGTCAGCCGGTGGTCGGGAGTTCAAAAAGCCAAGAAAAAATGATGGCTGGAAAGTCTCCCCGGGCCCACGTGTTTTATGAAGTTTAAATCAGAAATCTTAAGAACTTATAAAAAAATAGAAAAGATAAAATAAAACTAATGTTCGATGGTATTGGTAGTATTCTTCGGCAAAGTCTAGTTAACAGCCGGTGCAGCAGTAACTGATTTAATCCACTGCATGTGGTTTAATCCACTGCACGTCTGCCAGAAGATTCATGTTTTTATCGGTTCCCCAGACAGTCACTTTAACTTCACCATTGTTTTCCACCAGAAAAGTAGTAGACTTATTTAACTCTACATAGTCGCCTAATTTGTTGAAATAAACTGCTACCTCTCCGCTGGGGTCCATCAGCATCTTGAAAGAATATGTTTTTTCACCTATGGCCAACCCGGTATATTTTTTTGACTTGAAGAAGAAATCTTCTCCTCCACCAACCATAACTACCTTTTTGTAGAGTGCTCCACTGGAGAGATTCAATGCGTTTTCTTGCAGCCATTTAAATTGAAGTTTGGGGTAAGATATCTTCTTAGCAGAGTCATATTTCCATTGAAGATATTTGACTTGTACTTTTGTTTGGTTTAGATTAAAAATTCCTGGACTACTTCCACCCTTTAGAACAGTGAGATTGTAAAGCGGATTTTTTCCTGTACCTGTAAAGGTGACATTTTTTAAATTTGCACTGACTTCCAGTACCCCTGTATAGTTTTGCTTAATAAGCGTCAGGGTAAAGTTTCCTGGCACCGAATATTGCACAACTGGTTTGTCGTTAGGCAAATAGACCGAAGAAAAGGCGGTAATTGTGCTGGATTTAGGGGCCATCCCAGTCATCTTCCCTTCCAAAAACAATAAAAATCCGAAGGCGGCTACAATCAAGACTGTGGCAATGCCTATCTTCTTCCACGCATCAGAACTATTTTGTTTATGTTTCATTTTAATTTACCTCCTTTTTTGCTAATTTAAGCTTAATTTCCTTAAGAAATCTTTTCAACTATATAAATCTTTTTTTTCGCATCTTCAAAAATTTGTGTTATTTATTTTCCATATAGTAATATTATAAAATCACTGTTTCTTTATAAACCAGCAAGAGCCCTACTTTCGAGTGAAAACGAAAGCTTATAAAACCCCGTAACCTTTTCTTTGCGTTATGAATCTTAAACATATCAAAAAGTTGATGGAAAGGAGAAAAAGCCAGAAGAAAGGAGAAGCTGGTTATGTTCTCATTGTCGGCGGCTGCGAAGATCAAGTCGGCCCTGTTTCTTTGGCTGCTTTAGCTGCCCTGCGCGCCGGCTGCGATTCGGTCACTATCGCTGCTCCGGAAAAAGTGGCCTGGGCCGTCAATACTTTAATTCCGGACATCAACACGAAAAAATTTCCCGGAAAATATTTCACTCTCAAGCATGCTAAAGAAATCGCTAAACTAAGCGATAAGTTTGATGTGGTTCTCATCGGCAACGGCCTCGGCCCCCAAGCGGCCAATTTCTGTAAAGCGCTCATTCGTAAAGTACACAAACCAAAGGTTTTGGATTCTGATGCATTAAAGGTCATCTCATTTAAAGAGATGGATAATTCCATTCTTACTGCCACTTATAGCGAGATGGAAAAACTTCTTCTCAACAGCCAGAAAGAATTTCTCCTTCCCCGCTTGACTGATACCAATCCCAAAGAATTAGGTGATATGCTTCAAGGCAATCTTAAATTTTTCCTTAATAACGGCAATGTTCTCCTGATCAAAGGTCCGACTGATATCATCATCTCTCTTAACAAAGTAACTCTCAACAAGAGCGGCAATCCCGGTATGGCCAAAGCCGGCACAGGAGATGTCTTGGCCGGTCTCTGTGCAGGATTTTATGCTCAGACCAAAGATGCATTTAAAAGTGCCATGGCTTCTTCCTTTGTCAACGGCAAATTAGCCGATTTATTATTAAAAAGAAAAGGCGGTTACTCCTTTATCGCTTCCGATATATTGGAAGATTTCCAAAAGTTAAAAGGAAAAAAAATAATTAAGTGAATAAGTGGGGTGGATTAGAATGATGCGAAAGATAATCAATATAGGAAGTGTGTTATTGCTTAGTGCCGGTTTGGTCTTAGCCGCGGCTCCGATGCCTTTAGCCAAAGAGTTGAACAATTATCCTGCTCTTTTCCTTCAGGAAAAAAATTTTAACGGTTATATCGTAGTCGGAGAAAACGCCAAGGCTTCTGATGTTTTAGCTGCTACTGATATTGTCATCGGTCTGGCTAATGCCGGGTACAAATTTCCCTCCTCCATCACCAAACTGACTCAGGAGATTACTAAATTAAAAGACAGCAATCTTATTTTAGTGGGCGGACCCTGCGTCAACAGCCTTACTGCTAATTTTATGAATTCCTTTGGCGAGTGCACAGAAGGATTCAATCCCGGCAAAGCGAAGATCATGCTTTATGAGAACGGCGAAAAGATTGCTTTAGTGGTGGCAGGATATTCCGGCGAAGACACTAGAGCAGCCGGCAAGATTCTGGAGAGCTTTGCCACCTACAAACTTTCCGGCAAATCTGCGGAAGTAGAACGGGGCAGTTCGTTGAGCGAAGTTTCAGTTGTCCAGAAAAAGTAATCTTTCTTTCGATAGGGGGGATAGATTTAAAAATTTTTTAAGAATTCTACAGATTATGAAACGAAGAGCATCTTTAAAATATAAAGAAAACAATAAAAAAAATTTTAAAGAATAAACAATCAAAAAAGTTATTTCAGCTCTTCAAACTCTAGATGTACTTTTTTTCCGGTCTTCTCTTCCTGACCGAAAATCTTTTTGCCTAAGAAAATTACTTTTATCTTTTTGCCTTTAATCTCTACCGTATCTCCTTTTTTAATCGGATAATAACGGAATAAGACAGCTAAGCGGTAAATCCGTTTCCCGTGCTGGGAATCAAAAGTGTATAATTTAGGGCTGACAACGAACTCCCCCCCGAACTTTGTTCGCAGCCTGCGGGCAATCTTCACTGCTTCATCCTTATCAGTAAGATAATAATCCAAGCCATTCTCTACATCTACTACTTCATTGACTTTGGTCCGCGTATTTTTCTCCAGCTCAGCATCAGTAAAGCGGATGACCTCTTTTGTGGGGTTGCGCAGCTGAAGAATGGCCTGGTGAGGAACATCGAGCGGTCGGGGCATTTTAAGAAATCAATCTTTTTATAATTTTTCTGAAGTTTTCAATTTCTTCAGGGGTTAAATTTAAAGTAGTTTCTTCAAAAAAAGAAACAAAAAGTTTTGCTTCTTGTAGCATCTGCCTTATCTGCACTTCTTGCCCCACGCGCATATAATACTGAGCATCAATACGTCGGTCTTTGTGCTCATTGATGCGGACGGTTTTCTCTTCCCCCAGCAGCAGCGTAACCGCAAGGATAGAACAGAAATGGTTTTCGCATTTGATTCCTATCTTTTGGAGAAACGAATACAACGCATAGTATTCGGCATAATAAATAACCACCGTAGTCCACAACAAGTCTTTATCCGCAAAATTTTTCTCTGCTCTGGCCAGCGAAGATTTGGCTTCTGTTAAATATGATTTTGCCAAACGGGAGTTTGGTTCTACAAATGATAAGCCATCTTTCAGCTTAAAACACCAGCTTAATTTTTTATCTGCCATTTTGTTTCCATCGAGAATTCAGATAAAATGAATGATTATTTAAAATTATATGGTTTTCTGCAATTTCTCCTAAGAGGGGCTCTTTTTTTTCCAATGCTAATGCAAAAGAATCTTCTGGGATGTTTATTAGATGAGTTTTATATGGAAGCAAATGCAGAGGAAGCTCTTCTTTTTTTCCTCCCGCCATCAATAGGTCTATATCCGAATTGAATTTCCAAGAGCCGCTGGCAAAACTGCCGAAAAGGATTACGAGAAAGCTGCCCTTTATCTCTTTGATAAAAGATTTTATTTCCGGATGCTTCTGCAAAAAATTTAGTGTTTTATATATTTCTGCCTGCAAAAGCAGGAATTTAGCCGCCACATTTTCGTGGTTTAGGCTAAAATACTTATTTTTGCCATGCTTTTGACTTTTTAATATCTTTTGTTTAACTAAAAAATTGGCTGTCTCTTGGGTGGTTCTTAAAGAAAGAGACGCCAATCGGCTTATCTCCCGCAGATAAAACTGGCCGAAGTAATTGCTAAGATAAAGGCTGAGCACTTCCAGTTCATTGTTCCGTTTTCGAGACATATGTATTTAAAATGATACATTATTTAAAAATGTTTTGCCGTTTTTCAGGGAAGATTGAGAAAACTTAAGGAGATGATGCTAAAGATTTAGCTTTCGGAGAAGAATTTTTTTAAGTTTAGTGGTTATTTCTAAAATCTCCGACACATTTCTTTGTAGATAATCCGGCTTGATCATCAAACCGCGGTATGCAATATCATTTCGTATTTTTCGCAATTGATCCAGCAGAATAATTTCCCCCATAGAAAAATCAGGATAAAATTCTTTCAAATAGCTGATTAAGAGTTTATGGCTTAACGATTTATAGCCATCTGCGGACATAAGTGCCGTTATCAATTCTTTGACTATTTCATAACGCCCTTCCACGATTAAAGTAGAAAATTCTTCGGTTTTACCGGCTAAATCTTTTTCACGTAATTCCACTAATCTCAGAAGAGATCTCGCTTTTTCTTTATCTGGGACAACTTTGGAAATCTCTTCTGAATCCTTATCCCATTCATCCATTTAGAACACCTTCAGATAACCTGATAAGACCTGCCCATTTATAAGATTATTGAGCAATTCTTTGCTTAAAGTGTCTATTTTAGGCTCAAAAAAAAGGCTAATCTTGCGGTTTAATTTTTTCTCGTATTTTTGCAGGTCTACTTCGTTTTCTTCTGCTTGCACGAATAGATCCAAATCGCTTGTTTCAGTATCTTCTCCCCGTGAACCAGAACCGAAGAGGAGTATACAGCTAGGAATGAAATTTACTTCTAGGTGATTGAGCAGCCCGGAAGCGTGAATTTTCCAGACTAGATTCTGCTGTTTTAATAGTTTAAAATTGATGTTTTCCTTGTTGGCTCGGAAAGAATAGTAGACGCTTTTTTTTTCCTTCATCACTAATCCTTCGCGGACCAACGATTTCAGATGATTCATTACCGAAGGCTGGGCTACTTTCGTCCTTCTGGATAGTTCTCTCATCTGGAAGTTTTTTCTTGGAGAATCAAAAAATTCTTGAATAATCCGTTCTCTGCTATCTTTTTGTACCATCTGCTATAATAAACTAGCAGGTGCTATATAAATGTTGCTGTTAAAAAAAAGAAAAACTAATCCGAAAGGTTACTCCGTCCAGACCTTCACGTAGTCGTATTCTCCCCCGTCCAGCCAGACGTATAATTCATTCTGCTCGTCCAGTTCTTTAGTCGAGAATGCCGCAGAATCGCTGTCTGCTGTAAAAACTGCCTGGCTGGCATCAGCTTCTATTTTAAAGACATGCCAAGTGTGGGGATTTTCGTCAATATAAAGCTCTTTGTCTATATCGTATTCGTTTCTTCCTTGAGAAACCCCTGCCCCGGCAGTAAATCCTGAATCGTCGTCTAATCCGTTCCAGAACAGCAGCATGGTCTCTCCTGCAATATCCCTGATGCCATGGATTGCGTAATCAAAATCTTCGTTTCTCCGTTTATATTCTACTCTCAATTTTCCATCCCCAAGTTTAAACGGCGTAGCAAAAACCATTCCACCGTAGTTCACTTTTAAAATCCCTTTGTCAATAAAATAATCATCTCCGGCAGCCACTTCCGTGCAGCCGGCATCCTGCCAGGTAAAGCAGTACTTCTTCCATTCGGCAATATCCAAAGAAGAGCCGTTGAATTCTTCATCAAGAATAGTTTTTAGCTGAGCAGGCTGAGTAATATCTGTCTCGCTTGGTGCTGGAGCTTCTTCAGAAACACATTGGCCGGTGCTCTCATCACAATAGCGGTCTCCCTTGCAGTCGTTGTCATCCTTGCAGCCCTTGGCTGAAGAGCCTTCTGCCCCGCATGAAAGCAAAGCAGCTAAAGAGATACCTAAAACACCCAATTTCCTTTCCAGAGACATGGTTCCACCCCGAATGATTAATCCTTTTAAGCTATCACCAGAACATTTAAAGCTTAAAAACGAAGTACTTTTTAAAGATTAACTAAAAAAAATAAAAAATTTCCTCAAAGTTACTTTGCACAATTCGTTAACGGTGCGGAAGCATCACTAAGAGAATAAGTGGATTTTGGATCTTCATTCATTACCAATTCTATTCTACCGACAATGAAATCGTCGTAGTTTGTTTTTCCACCAGTCGTCTTTTTGCCGGCAGTAATAGTCAATTTATTTAGGTCACTACTTTTTTGTTTTCCTTGTGTATTTTTGATATCTTCCAAAGGCACTTCAATATCCAACTCTATTACTGCTCCTGCATCTGGTTTAGCATAATTTTTCTTGAGAGAAAGGCAAGGAACCTTCAAATCATGTTCTTTGTATGTAACGGACATTTTTGATGGATCATTGAGAATATACTGTATATTATTCAGATTCAATGTGGTGATATATTGATTACTAGAAACATCGCTAGTCGTAGGCTTATACAACCCGGTAGTATAAACTCGCAGTTTAGCTTTATCAGCTATATTTCCGGTGTATGTCGAACCAAAGGAATATGTTTTGCTCGTTTGCTTATCCCCAAACTTATCTGCCCCATTAAAGATTATTCCGGTTTTAACATAGAAATCTTTGATTTCTATATCATCGTAATTGTTTCCTTCTAATCCCAAGTCAATTTTGATAGGTATCTTCAGATTAGATATGTCTGCGAATTTAGTATCTAAATCGGTATTTTTAAAAAGTTGTACCGCCACCCCGTCATAATCCCCGGAATATTCCCCCCCGCTTCCTCCTTTTCCTACTCCCCCGAGAGGTTTACCGATATTGTCGGAAAGGCTGTTTATCGGCCAGTCTTTTTTACTATTCAACTCGATTTCGGTGTTGTAGTTTGGGCTGTTCGAAACATCTGCCACCCGCAGGAAAATCTCTGAATAATCTCCGATAGTGTATGGCAAAGTAAACTGTAATTTTTTGTTTACGATTTCTGGTGTAGTATATCCCTTCTGATTAAAATCATCTAAGGCCTTGTCTCCGATGTGCAGCCAGCCGTTGTTCAACTTTCCAGTTACTGATGCCGCAGCAAGATTCACTTTGACAATGGAAGACGGACTTGGAAGTGTTGGAATAAGTTTATTAGTCCATTTATTACCCACAAAACAAGTATATTTTCCGGAATCTTCCCCTATTTTGATACATTCCTTGTTTGCGGTAATACAATCTGTGTTTAACTTACACAAGCCTTTTCGAGTAATCATATCATTTGTATCTAATGGATGCGCACTCCAGACACAGTAACCATTATCTATTTTCTTGTCAATACACTCTTGGTTCTTCTTGCAATCCGCCAAATTCTTGCATGCATTTAAAGTAGGTATTCCTGTTGGCAGGCTCGGACCGATTCCTCCTACTGTGATTATTGCCGCAGTTTTCTTCTCCACAGTTATCGTATCAACTACTGTTGTGCTCTTAGCTGCAGTTTTAATGCCGCTGGTTACTTTAATTGCTATCTGATATATCCCCGCAGTGCTTGGAGTCCCCCCAGTGCTTGGAGTCCACGTCACTGCCGCTTTTGTCCACGCGGTTCCAGTCTCTTTTTTGCCTGGAGACTCTATCACGGGAAGATTTTTTATTGTTAAACTTTTTCCATCTTTAATTATTTGCATTATCTTAAACTCAGTAATGGCATCACCATCAGGATCCTGCGCTAAAACGTGGCTGGTATACTGGTCTCCTTCTTTAACGGTAATTTTTTTACCTAAAAAGGCGCTTAAGAGAGACTGCACTACTGGCGGATTATCCACTTTAGGCTGCGCTTTTACTTCTTCTGCGGTCTTTTCTTTCCATTTAGTGCCATCACAGACATACTTCCCTAAAAGGCTGGGTTTCTCTTTATTGCTTGCTCCGCAGGCAATCCATTCGTTATTTCCTCCGCATATATACTTATTAGTATAAAACACATCCTGTTCAGTGCATTTTCCTTCCAAGTTGACGCAGGCAGTCAAAGAACTGCATTCTCCTTTTCGCTTGTCATTTACTATTTTCTCTCCTGCCACTAAACTCCAGATGCAGAGCTTGCCGTTTGCCAGCTGTTTTTTCTTGCATTCTTCTTTGAGTTTACAATCAGTTAATGTATCACATGCCGGTGTTTCAGCTGCTGGAACTGCTTCTCCTTCTTCAGGAACAGCTTCCCCCCCCGGAGCCGCTGCTCCGCCTACTGCTCCCGCTTCACTCGGGCAGGCTGGACAGACTCCTGCCTTACCAGTTAGTGTAGGATTGGTCGCAACAAAATTCTGCAAATCTGTTTCATCAACAGTTCCATCCTTGTTGACATCATAATTGCTTAAGGAAACCGGACAGGTTATACCGTTTAATGGAGACGGAGATGCGGCTCCTTCTCCTGGCTTCAGCCAAGCTGCTTTAATCTTTGCAGTTCCTTTCGCTTTATCCGCGCTTATCAAAGTAATGATTAAATCTTCTGCATTATCACCATAAAAATTAAGTTTTAAAGGGCTGCCTGATTGAATGGTATATCCCTTTCCTACAGTTTCTTTTTCCCCTGCATTAATTGTTACTCGTGTAGAGCCGGAAACAGCGACTAACTTAACATCAAATTCTTGCATCCCATAATTGTCCTCTCCCGTATCCCAACTTAAAGATTTTTTTTCTGTGTTTTTAAAATCAAGAGTCTGTTCAATTCCACTAGATAAATCTACTGCAACCGTAACCGCCATCCCGGTTAGCCTTTCCCCATCACTGGTCGCAAATCCCGTCAGGCTGTCTCCTCCGGAAGAGAGCTGAAGCTGGGTGCTCTGGCTTAATTCCCATAGTTCAATGCCATAAAGACCAGTAAACAAACCTGCCACCACCAAGATGGCCCACCAAAATGCATGATGCTTTTCCATTTTTATTTCCTCCTGAATGTATATCTATCGTTTAATTTGTATTTACTTGTTCAGCAGCAAAGTAAAGACAAAAGCTAACAGCCAAATGATGAAGGCGATGATCAGCCAAGTCTTCTTTTCCTTTTTACTGTAGATTGAAGCAATAAATAGGCCGAGCGTGGCCAAAAGTAACGGAATGAATGCCAATGCTTCCATTTTTAGTCTGTCAAGCCTCCTAACAGCATTAAAAAGTTGCCAAAGCTGAAAGCAACTTGAGTAACTACATTCGCTGGGTTAGTAATCAAAAAAGGCAGGGAAACCGTAATGATTATCCCCGCAATCACCCGCAAGGTCATTCCCGTGCTGAAATTTAAGTTTCCTTTTTTCATTTTATTTTCTCAACGATGGATAAGCTGTCGCTGATGGTCCTTTCGGCTTCATCTTCCACCAGATTAATAATCCTGCCGCAGCTAATAACAATACTCCTGCAATCAAAGATAATATTAATCCTAAGTTGGATTTTTTCTCGGGTGTAGGTTCCGCTGCTCCGGACTCTGAAGCTACTGTTTCCGTAACAGTTATCTTTGGCTGAGCCGGTGTCTTAGGCATAGCCTCTTTCTTAGGCAGGGCGCATTTTTTGCTCTCTGCATCCGTAGGATATGCAATAACCGTCAATGAAGGATTCGCCGCCGAAAGCTCATCGCAATTATCTACTCGTTCACATGTTCTTGTCTGCTCTCCGCCGAAACATGAACTCCATTCGGCGCAAGACCATTGGTAGTAGCAATTGGATGGTATTTCACCAAGTGTTGTTTCTTTACTTGGGCCATATCCCGGACTGCCTCCCGAACCGCCGGACGGGCTGCCGCTCGGTGCGGCTGCGGGTTGTGCTCCGCCGTCAGTAGTGGTGACTGTTGAAGGTATCGTCAAATTAAGTTCTGTATTGCCTCCATCTAAGAGGGTATAATTAAGAATGAATGTATCATTAACAAAGAATTGGATTATCGTGTTATTCTCTCCATAGACTGCAAACTTCTTTTTTTGGCCATATGTTTTATTAACGGTGATTGGAGTATCAAAAAGCAAATCTTCAGTTTGGGCAAACACATTTTGGTTCTCCTTGCCATCAGCCACATAACCGGAGAATTGATGTTTGGCTCCGATTACATTGATAGTCACTATTGCCTTATCGATTAAAGAACCATCTTCGCCATAAGAACCAACAACTTCTACAGTATAAACCCCTGTCTTTTTAGGCAGCCAGTGGAACTCCTGCACTATTTTCTTGGATTCATCAAAAACAATTTTTGCTGAAGCTTTCATTTGAGTAGCATCTAATAAAAAAGTTAAAAATAGAGGATTCACTGCTTCCTCGCCCAAAAATTCCACGGAAGCGTTAAATATCACTTCTTTACCGACCAAGATGGGGATAGCAGTAGACGGAGCAGAAACTTTGATGCTTGGCTCTATCGGTGCGGCAGTTTCTTCTGCCGGCGGATTAATCCACTGCAGATTCGCCTTGATTTTTCCCTTATCTTCGCAGGATGTAATCTCCACTAACAGATACTCTTTATCCGAACCAAACTTTTTTGTCATCTTACTGCTGGACTGAGATAATATCACTTTTCCTTTAATCCATATAGAAACATTAGTAATTACGCAGGTTTTTTCTACTGCCCCCAATTCCGGGCTTCCGTCTATTTGCAGTTCATACTCGTCGTTATCAATTTTTATTTTAACTTTTCCATTGTCATCAATTTCTATTTCGTTTATTTCTCCATTAGAGAGATCTATACTCCCCATAGCTTCTTCCTGCACCGGCTTGTTAAGCCAGCTCAGAACCACGTTGACTTTTCCGTGGTCCTTACAGGATTTGATTTCCACTTTCAAATCATTTACCCCGTCTTTATCCAGATCAAACTGCTTAATCGCCGCAAGGGCTTTATTCACTGCGATCAGATTAGAAGTATCACCGAGATAGATGCTCATCGTATTATTAAGACAGGAGGTTCCTGCCACATCGACTTTTAAAATGTAAACTTTTCCATCCAGCTTAAATTTAATTTCTCCGGTAACATCATCTAATTCTCCTTCCTTATCTGTTTCCGAAAGATCAAACACAGGTATCTGTTCCTCTTCAGGGATTGCTTCTTCTTCTATTGGCTTCTTCCATTTCAGCTGCACTTCCGCCAGACCTTTGTCTTTTCCATTGTTAATCATCATATACAAATCATTCTGCCCATTTGCATCTAAATCCGTGTATTCCGCTTTTTGGAAGGGCACTGCTTTTTTGCTGAAAATCTTTTCTTCCCCAAGATAAATATCAATATTCGCCCGGCTGACCGAAGTCACGTCCACCATAAAACGATAATCCGTTGGTCCAATTCTTATCAGCACATTCTTCGCTTCGTCAGAAACATTAACAATATGCAGTTTTCCGTCGGATAAATCAATTAAGATTCCTTTTGCCTCTGCAATTTCTTCCGCCGGCAGCCAGTTACACCGTGTCGGCTCATTATCTGGATTGACGCAGTCCCATTCCCCGCTCTCTGTCGGCGGCTCCAGCAGGCATAAAGCAGAACAGCCGTCATTATTCAGTTTATTAGCATCATCGCATTCTTCCCAAGGCTCAACTTCTTCTTCTACTTTGCCATTGCCGCAAACTTGCATAGGTATCTCTGCTTTCTTCAGCCATTTCAACACAGCTTGATCTTTTCCACCAATAACTTGTCCGATAAATCCTTTAGTGACAATCTTCACTGAAAGATCTGCCTCGCCTCCGCAGATGGAACTAAAGTAAAATTGTTTGGTCTCCCCCGGCTTAATCGTCTCTTTAGCTAAAGTCTCATCCGTAGGGTACAGATAGAAATCGTAATTCTTGCCATTTTTCATCAATTTAAACTTGGCGGTGTTCTCTCCCGCGAGTAGATTGTTTAATACCCCCGAATCGATATTAATCGTTTGCTCCTTTCCATCAGTTAAATCTACAGCCAAGCAGCCGCCAAGATTTTTAGCAGTCAAACCTGTGATGCTTCCTCCGTCTAAAGCAAATAATGCTCCAATAGAAGCCAACACCAAAACTAAGGCTAGACCCACACTTTTCCAGCTAGATTTAGAACTATTACGATGTATTTTCCTCTTTACTGCCTCTTTTTTCTTTACCATATAAATTAAAGATGAGTATTTTTCTTATCTTTATAAACATTTCTTTTTCTCAGTGCCGGTGCGGCGGATAGTTCTGATGCTCTGATGCCCGGCAAACCTCTGCCGGCCGCTCATGCTTATGCGCCGGATACTGCTGATGAGATAGATGCCTGCATCTCTCTCCGTAAAACAATTCGTTATCACTCCCCGCAGTCTGCTGTTGTTTCCGTTGCCCTTTCTTCCAGAAAACTACTAGTAGGACAGCCAATCCCAAAAAGAAAGCCGTCCCGGTAATTATCAGATAAGTAAAAAGATTGCTGCTCTCCAGTTCTTTCTTCTCCTCTTCCAATTGAGAGACTTCTGGTTCTTCGGTTTCTAAACTTGTAGCATCATCTTCGCCCGCATCCACTGAGATCCCATCCGCAGTATCAGTTATTGCCTCTCCATCTCCCAATTCACCAGAAGTATCTGCATCACCGCTGGTAGTTGCTGCTTCTCCATCTCCGACTATGGTATCATCTACAACAGAACTATCTTCGTCTATTACAATAGTATCTTCATCTCCCGTCTTTAATTCCAGATCCAAAGACGTTACTTCTCCTATTGCCAAAGTATAAGTTTCCACTTGTGCATCATCAATAAAAAACGTTATCATATCTCCTTCTTTTCCTTCCACCAAAAACGGCGTATCTTTTCCATACTCTCCGTCTATTATCGTTGCTTCAAAGCTTTTGCTTCCCACCTGCGCTTTGACGCTTAAAGCTTCATCTGCTCCAGTCACTGTCCCGTAAAACTGCTGAAAGTTCGGCTCTGGCGGAACCGCTAAAGCTAATGCCGGAATTAATAATAGCATAAGTAATATCGCTCTTCGGTTCATGGTCCTTCTCCAGGAACTATTCCGGCAGGATTCTGCAAGTTTATTCCTTTTTTCAGATTCGCCCAATAAACTTTACCGGGCTGCAGTTTAGTCTTCTTTTTATCGCTTAATTTTTGAATTTTTCCGTTTTTAAATTCATTGATTTCTGAAATTTCTGTAGTTTCTTTCAAAAATTCTCCTGCTTCTTTCTCTTCCATCCCGTGGATTCCAAAAACATTCCATCCAGGAATCATTCCAAACTTTTCTGCCCCAAAATCAGAACAAGTAATCGTCAGCTCTGTTTTCTCCGTTACGACAAGATAATATCCAAAGAAAAATTGGGCACTTTCTGGATCGTCTGGAAAATAGTCAAAAAAATATTTTTGCATATTACTAGCCGCTCCCCCGTCCGGATTCCACACCAGCCATTTTTCATCTGCATCATAAGAATAAACTGCTTTGATTTTGTCCGCTATTCCTCCCAATGCTCCTTCATCTTCAATGCTGGTTGCTCCCTCCGGCTTGCATGGAAAAGAAAATGGAATTCTCTTGTTAACTTCATTAAAAGAATAAGTCATTTCATAAGAAGCAGTCGGCTGTCCTGCATCATCTAAAAGTTCTTTTACTGCAATCAGATCATTGGAATATATCACATCTCCTGCAGTAGTAATCATATCCTCTAATGCCAGTTCATCTGTTAAAGATTCGCCAACTCCGGCTTTCTCATCCATCAACTCCGCTGTTTCTTTGACTTTGATTTCTACTTTCGCCTGACGAGCAGATAGAACATCCAACAAAGTGAAAGTTACATCTTCGCTTCCGTCTCCGTCTAAATCAAAACCAGATTCTTCTGTCTTTAAAAGTTCAAAATCTCCCAATTTTTTTGAAGGAGAAGAAACAGTTATCGTTTTAGGAACAGCGGTGGTAGAAATCGTACCTCGAACCGGAGTGGTTGTAGTGGTAGCCGTAGTAGCAGTTGTCGTAGTCGTCGGACTTCTTACCGCAGTAGTTGTTGTAGCCACAGTTGCCCTTCCAGTAACTGCAGAAGTGGTGGTTGTAGTCGTGCTTCTGGCAATCGTTGTTATAGGCGTAGTGGTGGTTGTTCTCGTAGAAGTCGTAGTTGTCGCAGTATCTGTTTCATCATTATCTTTAAGAGAGATACAGCCGCCATCGGCAGGATAATCTATCTTACCATCCTTGTCATTATCAATCTTATCTTGACATTTAGCTAAAGCGGTCGTAGTTGTAGTACTGCTTCTTGTCGTGGTAGTAGGTATGGCAGTAGTTGTTCTGGTAGAGGTCGTAGTCGGAGAGGTAGTAGCAGAAGTTGTTGCCCTATTCGGAAAAGTTGCTGTAGGTGTAGTTGTACCTATTCTCGTAGAAGTGGTAGTTGCCGCAGACGCAGCAGCTGCAGAAGACGCACTTGCTTTGCTCACTTCCAGTTTAACTTTTCCCTCACCTAAAGAAATCGTACTTGCCTTTAAAGAATATTCTTGTCCCTGCCAGCGAAAACTGGAGGGGATACCAATCCCCAAAGTAGCCGTAACAGGACTATCCGCGCTTACCTCGCTTACTGCAAAGCCTGTAATCAAGCTTCCTTGACTCTCTAAAAGAACCAATGCTCCAAAAAAAGAAAGCAGAATAAAAAAAGCAAAAACTCCGTGCCACAGATGCTTTGCTTTCTTTTTTTTCATCATTTTATTTTTCTGTTTAAATCAAAATGCGGAAGTATCATTTCTTCTGCTTCAGCTTCTTAGTCGTTTCAGACAGCTCTTTCACGTTCTCAGTAAATTCAGGAATGACGTCTTTAAACACCTGTCCAACTGCTCTCAGCTCGGTTCCCACATCTCTCATGGTAGCATCATATTCTTCCACTTTTCCCAGCACTCCCTGATGAAGGGCTTTGAAATCTTCCTGCACTCGTGAAACTTCTTCTCTCATCTCATTGATAGCCGCTTCAGTCTTTTCCTTCCAAGCCACTATCTTCTTCACTTCGAGTAATAGTTCCGTCCACTTCTCGTCTATAAGGCCTTCCACAATCTCTTCCATCTTTTCATATATCGCTTCTTCGTTAGGTGCTCCAACTGTAGAAGTTTCCATCATAGGCATCTCTCGAGGAAGGGCAGTTGCAGGTATCTGCCCATAGCTTTCAGGAGAAGAAAAACCAGGGGGCGGAGCCAATTCCTCATTCATCTCCGGTCCTATGGGCATGGGATTACCCATTCCTGCTTGGGATAAAGCATTATTAATCGTCTGAAAATCGTAGCCTTTCATCTGCAGTTCAGAAATAATCTCATTATCCTCTAAACCTTGTGAACGCAGCTGCTGCACTTCATCCACAGGATTTCTTCCAGCCCCTCCTTTTTTGAACAATGGCATGATAACACCTCTTTACAATATCTTATCATTATTATAATATTATAATATACAGCGTATTTCTTCAATGTTTAAATATTTTCTCTTTCAAGCTCTTTCTTTAGCTATCATTTCAACTCTTCTACTCTATCTTCAATCATCCGCCCCACTTCTTCCTTACTGGTAAATTTGATAGGATTCCATAATTCCAAATATTTCTTTACAGTCATCAATTCATCTTTTCCTGCCGTCAATCTCAACTCTTTGATAACTAACGCCAATTGTTCATTTGTCTTGGCCAGCTCCCGTTTCAGTCCCGTCACTTCACTAGCCGCTGACCGCATCTCTGTATCTAATTCCCGCATCCGGCGTGCAGAATCATTCTTAATCACTTCCAGCTCCCTGCGCAGAATAATCACTTTGCTCTCTACCGACTTCACCCAGCTGAAAAGCTTCCTTAAATCATCCGGGCTTTCCCCAATCATCTCTTTTTCTTCTGCCATTAAAGGCAGTAAGCAAACAAACCTTTTAAATATTCCGCTATTATCTTCATTTTATGGCCGGCTTCGACAAGAAATGCTTTGAATATGAGGTTTACAAGGAAGCAGACAATAAGATTCTAAAAATCTACGGCGAATCCTGTTCTTTCCCTATCTCTCTAGAAGAAAGCGAGACTTGTTTCTCCAAAATTTTTAATCTTTTAGCTGAAATAAACGGCATTACCACCCTTATCCTCTCCCAGCAGAGAGAATACGAATATGATTATCATCAGGTCTCCATGCTCATTGAATTGGTTTCCCTCTTCAAGTCTATCAGCCAGGACGAACGCTTCAGCCCAGCCCAATTAGTAGATAATCCTTTTGCCGAACGTTATCTTCGCGGAGATTTTGCTTTTTTCCAGCGCCTTATTCAACATCGTCTAAGCAGCGATCCTCTTGCTTCTTATTTAGAACTAAAACGCCTTCTTCGTCATGAAAAGATAAAAGTCAAGGGCATTCCTGAAGTACGGGGCATTGAAGTGGCCGAAAAGTTTACTGCTTTACTAGAAGAGGTAGTCACCAGATTGGAAGCTACCAAGTTCATCGGTCTTTCCCAGCATTATCTCTCCTTATACCAGCCCGGCAGCCGGGAGATTTACCGCCGCATCTTCCGCCCCACCACTCGGCCGGATTTCATGTTCACTAAGCTGATGGCCGAATACCCTTCAAAAGGCGAGATCTTAGATAGTTATTCTGTCGGCAGGAAAGAAGAGCAAAGTGACGTGACGATTTTTAATTTTCCGGATTCGGTAAAAAATCTGTATCACCTCACTCCTCCGGAATTTAAATTCACTGAAGAAAAATATGAACTGTTGGATTCTGCCAAGCGCATCATGTCTGAGCATCAGCCCACTAGAGAAGAATTTACTGATCCGGATAAGATGAGGGAAGTCTTTTTTAATATCGGCCGGGATCTTATCACGGATTTAGTCCGCTATCGGAAACTCAAAATGCTTCCAGAAGAGATTGATGCTCTTGCTCAGGCTCTTTTACGCTACACGGTCGGTTTTGGCCTAATTGAAATTCTTCTTTCCGACGAAAAAGTGCAGGATGTCAATATCAACTCTCCTTCCGGAGAAGTGCCTATCTTTATTGTCCACCAGGATTTCGGTGACTGTTACACTAATATTTACCCCACTCCTGCCGAAGTAGAAGGCTGGGCCACTAAACTGCGTTTGATCTCCGGCCGCCCCCTTGACGAAGCCAATGCTATTCTTGATACTGAATTGAAAGTCCCTGGCTTTTCTTCGAGAGTAGCTGCCATTACCCGCCCCCTTAACCCTTCAGGATTGGCTTTCTCTTTCCGCCGCCATCGCGATTATCCTTGGACATTTCCCTTGTATCTTAATCCTAAAGTCAAAATGTTTAATGCTACTGCCGCCGGCCTTCTCTCCTTCCTCATCGACAACAATGCCGCCATCCTCATCGCCGGCACCAGAAGCTCAGGAAAGACTTCCCTTCTCGGCTCTTTCCTAGTCGAGATCATGAGAAGATATCGTATGATTACTCTTGAAGACACTTTAGAGTTACCGACCGAATCTCTCCGCCGGCTTGGTTTTAACATTCAATCGCTGAAAGTGGCCTCTGCCCTCGCTGCCCAAGGCAGTGAAGTTGATGCTGCCACAGGTATTCGTTCTACTCTCCGCTTAGGCGATTCCGCCATCATTGTAGGAGAAGTAAGAAGTAAGGAAGCTATCTCATTATATGAAGCTATGCGTATCGGAGCAGCGGCTAATGTTGTAGCCGGCACTATTCATGCTGCTTCTCCGTATGGTGTTTTCGACCGTGTAGTCAATGATATCGGCGTTCCCCGCACTTCTTTCAAAGCTACAGATATTATAGTGGTGGCCAATCCGGTTAAATCTGCTTCTGGCATCAAGCGGGTCAAAAGAGTCCTTAGCATCACAGAAATCCGCAAGGAATGGGAAGAAGATCCTCTTAAAGAAGGGGCCTTTGGAGAATTGATGAAATACGACCCGATTAAAGACGAGCTGATGGTTACTGATGATCTGATCAATGGCAATTCTGACATTCTCAAAAGCATGGCCGCCAACATCAGAGACTTTGCCGGCAATTGGGATGCTGTCTGGGAGAATATCCTGCTGCGCGGCCAGTGCAAACAAGCCATTGTCGATGCATATCTCAAAGCTGGCAACAAAGATATCTTAGAAGCTCCCTTTGTCATCAGATGCAATGATATGTTCCATCTCCTCTCCGAAAAAATCAAAGAAGAAGTCGGTTCCATGGAGCCGAAGCGCATCTTGTTCGAATATCAAGACTGGCTGAAGAAAGAAATTAAAAAGGGCAGCATTAATCCTGCCTAGAATAATGGTCAATTGACGTATGGTAAAATAAAAAAAAAGGAGGATAAATGCCGGAATCATACCAAAATATTTTGGAAAAGTACCGCCAAAAACTAAAAGAGGAATTGGGCGGAGAAGCTAGAGCTAATCCCACTCTCATCTCCAAGGAATACCGCGAATTTAAAGAAGAATTGATGCCTAGGCATTACTCTTGGTACGAAAAGGCCTGCAGCATCTCCGAGAGATTTCTTAAACTTTCTTCTGATCCAAAAACAACAGAAACTTTGCAGAAACATCTTTCTGTCTGCCATCTCAACGCTACTCCATCAGGAGTAGTCTCTTTCTCCGCCCTCTCAGCTATCGTGTTTCTTCTCGTCGGTCTTTTGCTGGGAGTAAATCCTATGCTCACAACTATAATAGAAGAATGGGATGCTGCAAAAATTCCCTTGCCTAACAGTTGGTTCTTTGCCTTTTTCTTTTTCGCTTCGGGCATGGCCATCTATTTCAGCCTGCAGAAACTGCCCGAGTTCATGGCCAACAGCTGGCGGATGAAATCCAGCAACCAGATGGTCCAATGTATCTTTTATGTGGTTACTTACATGCGCCATACTTCCAATCTAGAGCGTGCGGTAGAATTTGCTTCTGACCATCTTTCTCCTCCCCTTTCCATTGATTTAAAAAAAGTTTTGTGGGATGTGGAAACCAGCAAATATAGCAACATCAAAGATTCCCTTAACGTTTATCTTGATGGTTGGAAAGAATGGAACCGGGAATTCATCGAGGCATTTCATTTGATAGAATCTTCTTTATACGAACCGGCAGAATCCCAGCGCCTTGCTTTACTGGACAAATCATTAGATGTCATTCTTTCAGAGACTTATGAGAAAATGCTTCATTATGCTCATGGATTGCAATCCCCGATTACTATGCTTCACATGTTAGGCGTGATACTTCCCATTTTAGGTTTAGTCATCCTTCCCTTGGTCGTTTCTTTCCTTACTGGCGGAGGAGAAGGAAAAGCACCTACCTCTCCGTTGATTATGGCCGGATACATTGCTCTATTATATAACATCATTTTACCAGTTACAGTCTTTTTTATGGGCAAGGCCATCCTTTCTCAGCGGCCGACCGGGTACGGCGATTCTGACATCAGCGAAGATAATCCTGAACTTAAAAAATACCGCAACGGCATTATTCATGTAGGCAAAGCCGAGATTCTCATCAATCCTCTGGCTGTTGCTTTAATGCTCGGTTTTGTTTTCCTGATTATCGGCTTATCTCCAGTCATCATTCATCAGCTAAATCCTGCATGGGACTTTTCGTGGGGCGGAGATGAAGGAAAAAACTTCGATGCTATTGGATATATCTGTCCTCCCGGCATTACCTGTAACGCAGTTGATGCTATCGGCCCTTTTGGCATGGGTGCGGCTTTGATTTCTTTGCTTGCAGTTTTAGGTTTCGGTCTGGCCTTAGGCTCGTATTACTCCCTCCGTTCCAGCAATGTCATCAACATTCGGGAAAATACTAAAAAGCTGGAAGAAGAATTTGCTACTGCCTTATTTCAATTCGGCAACCGTTTGGGAGATGGTATTCCTGCAGAAATGGCTGTCATTAAAGTCGCTGAGAATATGGAAGGCACGACTTCGGGAAATTTTTTCCGTGTGGCTCAAAGAAATATGCTCAAACTGGGCATGAGCCTGCAGCAGGCTATCTTTGATTCAAAGGTAGGAGCTTTAATTTACTTTCCGTCAAAGATTATTGAATCGTCAATGAAAATTCTAGTGGACAGCGTAAAGAAAGGCCCGCGCATTGCTGCTGAAGCCCTGCTTTCTGTCTCTCGTTATATCAAAGAGATCCATCGAGTCAACGAACGATTGAAAGATTTGATGGCCGAGATTATCAGCTCCATGACCTCGCAGATTAAATTTTTGACTCCCGCTATCGCCGGCATTGTCATCGGCATCACTTCCATGATTACCACTATCCTTACTAAACTAGCTGCTCGGATGAGTGCCATGACCGAAGGGGGAGCAGGAGGATTAGGGGGCATGGAAGATCTGGTTAATATGTTTGGCACAGGCATGCCTACTTATTACTTTCAATTTGTTGTTGGCATCTATGTCATTCAGATAACTTTTATTCTCACAGTCATCGCCAGCGGCATTGAAAATGGAGAAGATAAATTGATGGAGAGATATCTTCTCGGCAAGAACATTATCCGCAGCACAGTATTATATGTAATCATTAGTACTGTAGTAATTGTACTATTCAATATATTTGCTATCGGAATCATAGAATGAGGTTTAGATGCATAAATCTTTATTCTTCAATCTTCTCTCTGCTTGCCAGAAGTTAATATTTGGCAAAAACAATATAAATAACTGTCAAAATATTTGTTTATTCATAATTTATCGGGACAGTAGCTCAATCTGGGAGAGCACTACGCTGAAGGGGCGCGGAGAAAAACAAAAATCAGAAAGTTTAATCCGCATCTGATACGTAGTTGTCGGGGGTTCAAATCCCTCCTGTCCCAGTTATTAAAATACAAGAGTCATATCTCAAGAATTATAAAAACTATCTCTTACTAATGGAACCCAGTATCTTTCAAAAAACCGAGCATCGAGTAAAAACAATTTCCCGTTTGTATTATGGATTATATGTTTACGGAAGACAGAATACAGATGTAGATATTTCTGATTTAGAGCAGGCGGGAAGAATTGCCGTACTTGATATTTCCCAGAAAAGACCGGAAATGCTTGATCATACAGGTTATGTCAGTGCTGCTATCAAATATGCCTGTCTTGGCGAAATCAGAAAGATGCGGCATAAAGTTAGACAAGTCTATCTCGCTCACCAGCACGATGAAATGGTTTCGATTGTGGATCTACTTCCCACTAAAGAGAGAGGAGAAACTGCTCCGGAACACTTAGAACAAATGGACGATTTATTATACCAAATCAAGCATGAATTCTCTCCCAGAGAGGCTGATACTCTAAATTCTTTGGTTCAGGGATGCAGAGATGTTTACGGCTTGAACTTATCTGCATCACCCTCAACGGAAACCAAAGACCGGGTGAAAATAGTTACTGCCTTGGATTTAGATGACGAAGAGATGATCATTTATGCTCAAGTATTGACGGGAGCAAGATCAAAATTTCCTGATGGATACTGCCTGCCTCAAAATAGGGGTCAAGAAAGAGGAAAGAAATATTTTGATACGTTGCTTAAAGCATTAAATATGAGCATTAGAGAGTTTGCTCAATCACCGAATCAAGAGGACTTACTAAGATCATATCGCTTACAAAGTTTTGTAGACAAAAGTTACCAGTATAGAATATCAAAACTAATCTTAACAGGAGATTCAGATATTAATCTTGATGATATCAAAAATCGGGGAAAGAAGTGGGATCTAGCCTCTGCAGAACAATTATCTGCAATAGTTCAAAGACTAAAAAACAGATTAGGAAAGACCCCCGAAGAAATAAACTCGTCAGATTTTATTCAAAACAATCTTGATGGGATGACTCAACAAGTATTTCAGGGAAGTATCCGATTGGCAGTAGAATTCGCCTTTCCCGGTACATACCACCAATACCGCCATAGGGCAAAAGAACTTCGGGAGAAATATACCCCCTAGATCATTCCATTTAGCTATTCCGCTTCCAGAAACTTCTTTATTACCCCTATTCCTGTAGTAAGATATTCTAACTCTTTTCTCCAAAAACCTTTATAAATAAACTAAAGAATTTTCTTAAAATGTTCTACAAAGTCAAAGTCAAGGACCATGTCCGCGTCCCTCCCAAGGCCTTCGCTGATGATCCCGAAGCCGCCGTCATCAAATACATTAAGGAAGAATACAGCGGCCATGTCTCTAAGGATTTCGGTTTCGTCATTAATGTGCTAAGTGTGGAAAACATCAAAGAAGGAGTGATTATTCCCGGAGACGGAGCAGCTTATTATGAATCATTTTTTGAACTTTTGACATTCAAACCGGAATTGAATGAAGTTTTGACTGGAAAAATCAGAGACATCACTGATTTTGGCGCCTTTATGCACATCGGCCCGGTCGAGGGAATGATTCACGTTTCCCAGAGCATGGACGATTTTGTTTCTTTTTCCAAGGATAAAGTTTTACAGGGCCGCAAAAGCGGCCGTATCCTGAAGATTGGCGATCAATGTAAAGCAAGAATCATTGCTGTCAGTTTTAAAGATTTAAGCAATCCTAAAATCGGCCTGACCATGCGTCAGGAAGGCTTAGGCAAGCTTGAATGGCTGGAAAAGAAAACCGAAGCTCCGGCTGAAGCAGAAAAACCTGCTAAAAAGAGAGAGAAGGAGAAATAAATGGCTAAACGAAAAGCTTGCCGCAATTGCAAGAGAATTACTGAAGATGAGACCTGTCCTGTCTGCAAAGAGAATCAGTTTGCCAGCGCCTGGCAGGGAAGAATTTTTGTCTCTGATGAAAAAAAATCTTTGATTGCTGAAAAAGTAAAGCTTACCGCCCCTGGCGAATATGCTATCAAGTTAAAATAAAATGGAACTTAATATTGCCCACAAAAAAGAAAATCCTTTGCTTAACCGCATGGAGATTACTGCCAAAGTCGTCTACGATGCCGCCACTCCCAATTACAACGAATTGACTGACTCTTTGGCATCTAAACTAAACAAGCCCAAAGAATTGATTGTCATTAAAAAGGTTAAAACTTTTTTTGGCGAGAAAAACGCTGATGTTTTAGCATATTTATATCAGGATGCTGAATCCTTAGCTAAAATCGAGCCTAAAAAGAAAGAAAAGAAGGAGAAGAAATAAGAATGGCCAAAGACGAAAAGAAACCTGCTCCTAAAGCTGCGGATAAAGGCAAGAAAAAAAAATCAGCCAAAGGCCGCTGGCAGTTCTACGGAGTTTCCGGAGATAAACTAGAAAGAAAAAACAAGTACTGCCCCAAATGCGGTCCTGCTTCCTTCCTAGCCAGCCACGAGAACCGATTGACCTGCGGCCGATGCAAGTACACTGAGTTTAAGAAAAAGTAGATTAATAAAAAGATTAATTCTCAGATATTTAACTTTTTAATCATCTCTCAATTCTTCCGCTGCCATATTGACGGCCTCTTTGCGGTCTTTCAGGCAGTATGCAAAGATATTCGCTCCGGGATTGCGGCAGAGATACATGATAATCTCTTCGTATGATCCCGCATTAATCTCAAATAAAGATTTTCGCAGGTAATTTTGTTGTTCTATCCAATAATTTCTTGCTCCCAACGTTTGTTTTCTTTCCCCCGCTCGGGTTTTTATTTTTTCCAGCTCATCTCGGGTAAAATATTGGCTGAAAGTCCGCAAGAAAGCATTGTCCAGACCGGAAGAGGAATATCCTTGCTGTCCCTTATAAGCCGACCACGCCCCTATGAAATGGGCTGCTTTCTGCTCCAAAGATAAACCGAGATTATCTTTTAGTCTACAAAACATATCAAAACTTTCCCTGCTAAGCGGATTGATAAACGGATCAACAATTGTTCCTTCGAGCACTTCTTGTAACCTCTCTTCTATACCTCTTCCCCCGAAACGCAGGCCTTCGATTAAAGCGAGATGATAATCTCCGTTTTCTAAACCGCTCATTGCTTCTACAATAGCATTACGTAAGAAAAAAATGTTATATTCCTCAGTAGTCCAAAGGCTTATATTCAGGCCTCCGCGCAGTTGATAACGATACTTTTCCAAAACCGTTCCCCGATAAACTGCCTTAGCTACAGCTGCAACCATTCCCTGCCGGCCGGCCACTTCATTTATAAATTTTATGCCGGTCACTACTTTCAGATTAGGTTCAAATAGAGGATATAACCTATAATTTGTTTTATCACAATCCTTTTTAATCAATCACTTATTCTTTGATTTGATGGAAAATCTTCGCATCGGCATTGTGGGCAATATCGGCGTAGGAAAATCTACGTTAGTGGAAGCGGCCAGCACTCCTCCCTTAAACCAGATTCTTCTCTCGCTTCTTCCCGAAGAGGACCATCACAAGATTCATGCTTTTCCTGAAGAATTTAATCCCGAGGTTTTAGCCGAATTCTACAAAGACCCCGTTAAACACGCTTTTATGGCCCAGCTGGAATTCCTCAACGGCCGCCTGCGCAGGGAAGAAAAGATCGATAACTGCTCAGGCATTATCTTAGAAGACCGTACATTAGCTGAAGATTATCATATCTTCGGCCAAGCCCAAAAGATTCTCGGCCATATGACTGCTCCTCAGTTTCTCGCTTACCAAGGAACTTATAATCTCATGACAGCAAAAGTTAAAGAGCCGGACTTAGTGATTTATCTCCGTGCCGATGTGCCTATTTTATTACAGCGTATTGCCCAGAGAGGAAGAGAAAGCGAGAAAAGTATTCCTCCAGAATACTTGCAGACTCTTAACGGCCTTTACGAAGAATTTGTTTTTACCCATCTCCGCTGTCCTGCCTTGGTTATCGATGCTAATGAAGACAGCCCATTAGATGAATATCTGAAAAATACCCTCTCTAAAGTTGGAGAAAAAATCCGCTCTTTGGATTTGCGGGTCACTACTCCTGGCTTAAGCGAGTGGGTAAGGTTATCAGAGACTAAGGCCGCTCTCAAGGCCATCGAAGCAGAGAAACGGCTGGAAGATTATCTTCACCAAAATCAAAGATTGATTGCCATCGCCGGTAATGTAGGCTTAGGCAAATCAACTCTTGCTGGTGTAATGCAGCGCAGCCTGCGCATGAGCGCTCTCTATGAAAATCCTGAAGAGAATCCTCTGTTAGAGCTGTTTCTTGGAAACAAGACTAGACACTGCTATGACTTGCAAAAACATTTTTTAAAGATGCGGGCTGCGCAGTTGAAAGAGGGAAAAGACAGCGGCCGCAGCCATGTCCTCGACCGCTCTCTGCCAGAAGATCTTCTGATTTTCTGCCGCCAGTTTCTCTTAGACGGCCATCTGACCAAAGATCAGTATGACTTATTAAATATTGAATTCCGCCGGGCGAACATGGAGCTCCCGCAGGCAGATCTTATTGTCATGCTTAACGGCACTCCGGAATTGGCTTGGCAGCGCATCCAGCAGAGGGGCCGAGAGATGGAAATTCAGGGCGGCTGGAAGAAAAGCGAGATTGAACAGCTCGGCCATCTCTACCGCACTTATGCTCGAGATGTTCGAGACTTTGGATTCCACAACAGGCCGATCTTAGAAATCAACGTCAACAAGCTGGACTTGACTAACCGTATCCATGGCGGTTACATCTTCGAGCAGATTTATCAAGCGCTGCAGTAATACTTTTGATTATGCGATACATTTATTTACTTTCTTTTATTTCTTTATTTTATGAAAGCTAAAAAGGGGCAGGCGCTTTTGCTGAAGAAAGAAGGATTTGAGGAAGTGGCCGTCAAATCTCCTCATGAAGAACTGCGGCTGAGCAAAGGCAGAATCACGGTCACTCTTTACAAAACTGGCACCCTATTGATTCAAGGAAACGACAAAGAAATCCACCAAGTCAATACCCTGCTAGAAAAAACAGATATTCTTCCCAAAGAAGTCTCTGGTCTCACCATCGGCTCAGATGAATCTCTTAAAGGAGATACTTTTGGAGGGATTGTAGTAGCCGCAGTAAAAGCAGATGACAAAATCCGTCTTAAGCTGGCTCAAGCAGGAATAAAAGACAGCAAGCAGGTGCCGGATTACAAAATTCCTGAAATGGCAAAGAAAATCAGGGAAACTGCAGAATATGAAATCATCTCTCTTTTCCCTAAAGATTATAATCTAGAGATTACAAAATATACCGGAGTGACTTTTCTTCTCAACAAACTGCATCATCAAGCCTATCAATACATGATTAAACATCATCCGGAAAAGACCTCAATCAAGCACATTGTGGACAAGTATCCTGGCTGCACTGTCGGCCACATCATTGAAACAAAGGCGGATGAGAATCATATTGAAGTGGCCGCTGCCTCTATCCTGGCCAGAGAAGAAGCCTTAAAACAATTGGCCGTCCTAAGCAAAGAGGCCGGATTTAAATTGCCCAAAGGCAGCACTCATGTGGCAGACGCATTAAAAAAATTAAAAGAAAGAAAAGTGGACTTAAGTTTTTTTGTTAAAGTTGATTTTAAGAATGTTGCGCCGTTTCGTTAAATCATCTAAAGATACGCTTTGTCGTGGTGTTCAAATTCTAGTATTTGAACCATCTTTTTTTCTTCATCTATTTTGAAGATAAGAACAAATGAACCAGAGATATGCACTCGCCGTTTATTCTGAAAAGGGGCGTGAAGAGGTTTATAATGAGTAGGATTCTCTAAAATTTCTTTAATTTTTTTATTAATCGCTTCTAAAGTAGTTTTATCTTTTTTTGCTAACTTTTGGAATATTTTATCTAAATCGTCCGAAACCTCTAAAGAGTAAGTCATTTTATTCTAATCCATATCTCTTTGCGAAGTTGCTTACTGAAATGAACTTCCCCTTCTCTGCTTTTTGGATTCGTTCTATGAATTCCGGTCGCAATTCCGGCTCTCCAATACAATGAGTAAAATGTTTTATAACAATTTCTACGGCTTCAGATTTATCTTTCAGATTATACATCGCTTTAACTATGTTTAAAACCCGATTAGAACCTTCACTTAATTCTACTAATGCTTGAGTCATCTTAGTTCACCTTAGGTCAAATAAGGGGGGCTTATTTATAAAACTTTCTGGAGATTTCAAGAACGTTTTGCATCGTAAAAAAATTATTAAAAATACATCTAAGGGGAATAATTCGTTTAGCTTACTACTTTAAAATGATAAACTTAACGAAAGATTTAAATAACATACGTTGTTTTAAGAAATATTGACCAATAGATGGAGGTAACTAATGACTATTATTTCAAGAGTTGTTGAAAATCGGGAATTAGGAATTATATATAACGAGAGTTATGACCCTCTTTCTGAGGAACAGCAAAGAACTGGAATTAAACGAATTAGAAGAAAAGAAGTTATTAAAGGACCCCATGATTTATTTGAAGAGATACACAAAAATGATCGGATATATCTTTTTCTAACAGAAGGACTATTTCCAAGCTTTAAAACTTGGAATCATGTTTTGCTAGGAGATGCTGGACTTGGGGGTCATGGCGGGTTCGATGAGATGCGCAGATTTAATTCTGAAGGTCAATATTTACAGGAAGTGCTTCCGCTCAGGTGCATATCTAATCAATTTGGATATTACAGTCTTATAACCTCTCCTTTTTTTAAGATTGATAATGGAGAAGTGGAATACGCTCTTCCATCTAAAGATCCAGAAGAGATAAGAAAAGCTAATTTAGTTTACACTATGTGTGCTTCTACAAGTAATGAAATGTGGAGAGATGGAAAAGAACTTCCATTTTTTATCTTTGGAAACCGGAATAAAATTTTTAGAGATTATATCCAAATGATTCAAACTCATCCAGAGATGAGACAAATGTTAGAATTAAGTACCTGGGTTTTAGATTCTGAGGTAAGGTTAGATGAAGGGGTAGGAGAAAGTCTTTTTAAGTGCATCGATGGCCAAAGAATAAAAATTCCTAGGCTAGTTAAACCTACAGAACGATTTTGGCAAGAAAGATTTTCACAGAGGGCAATTCCATATTTAGAACAGGTGGCAAGTGAAATACCAAATTTACGAAGTCGTTCTCTAGGAAGAGCATCAAACATTGCAGAAGATGCAGGGGATATTTCTCGAGCAATAAGTCTATTAGAAAAAGATGTAGAGAATTATGGTAATCATCCTTGTGAAAAAGCAGCTATTCTTGCTTTAGAGATTGGCGATACAGAAAGATCAAAGGTTCTTTATAGAATGCATCTTGAAAGCGGAATAAAGAATCATCAAGAAGAACTAAGAAAATATAACCGCGAATATGACCGCGAAAAAATCGATTCCATTAGAAAAGAATTAGAAACATTTGATTCTACTTGGAAAATTACCTTAGAAGAGATTATTAGATTAAAAAAGAAGATGTTCGAACCATCTGGAGATCATCCAGAATGGAAATTGGTATTGCCTAAATTCGATATAACTTATTTAAATTTATTACTGGCGGGAGTTCCTACTGCAAATAATGTCTACTTACCTATTGTAAGGCATCCAGACTTAAGACCCCTAAGATGGTGCCATGCCGATGCTGCAGTTATGGAACGAAATGGAAAGACAAATGTTTTATTTTTTGAAACAGATTGATATCAAACCACCACTAACCTCTTCTCTCCTCGGATAGTGATGTAATGTTTCAATCTCTGCTTCAGCTCTTTATCGACCGTTACAATTAAATCTCCTGTTTTAGATCTCTGCACTAAAATATCATCTGTTGCTCCTTTTCCGGTTTTTATCAGCTCTATCTTTTTCTCCGCTATTTTTTTCTCCACAATCTGTAGTGCCAGCTTTCCTGCTAATTTATCTTTACCCGAACTTTCTTTATCTAAACATATTTTCTGCAGTTCTTCCAGATTTTTATCTAGCACTGCTAAAGTATAAGAAAAATCGCAGGTTTTTTGCAGTTCTGAAAAAATATCTACTCTTAATTGGCCGACGGCCATCAGAATATTCGTATCCAGAATCACTCGTACCATCTTCTGAGAAAAATAAAATCAGTTTATATGCTTTATCATATTTTTTCGCATTCTCTGTTTGCAAACCAAAGGTTTAAATATAAGTTTAGTTTCTCTCGAGATATAGCAAACGCACAAAAATGTACATGATAAACTCTGCGTTTGTGATATTCCGAAAGAACGATATTTTTTCGATTGTTTCGTTCTTTCGTTATTAAAATCAGTATAAAAAAGAGGTCTCAGATAGGTATTTTTGGGGCATCTTTCATAAAATTCAAATCACAAAAAGTAGAGGTGCGAAAATGAGAGGCAAACTGGCTATTTTATCGATATTATCTGTAGTTGTATTGTTTTTGTTGGCAGTTAATGTTTCGGCAGCCATGTTTACGGCTACTGTTGACCCCATCAGCCCAGTGATTAAGCCAGGAGAAAAGGCCACTTTCAAGGTAACCATCTTAAACTCAGGCAATTCTGACCTCACTTTAGATGTTTTCTCTCCCCAAAGCGGTTTTGGCTGGAATGTTGACACATTTCCCCTGGAAGACCGCAGAGTTGTTGTCAAATCAGGAGCTACTAAGAATATAAAAGTTTATGCCCAACCCTTAAAAGATACTGGCTCAGGCATCTATAAGATTACTCTCAAGATTCAATCTGTAGAGACCCAAGAAACTTGGGAAGATACTCTCAAGGTTTTTGTCGCCACTAAAGAAGATCAAACTTACTTGCCTTCTCTTAAAGTAGATTTAGATCTCAATGACAAGCTTAATCCTCAGGAAACTCAATCTGTAAAAGTTTTGGTGGAAAACGAAAACGCCCTTGACTTCAAGAACTTATTATTGAAAGTCAACAGCGATATGCCGGAATTTGCTGTCCAGCAGACCTTTGACCTGAAGCCATTGGCTAAAAAATTTATTGAGTTCACAGTTAAACCTAATCCGTATCAACAGCCAAAGGAATATTTCCTTTTCTTTGTCTTTGAAAGAAACGGAGAAACCGTCAAAGTGATTGAAAAGAAGATTAATATTATTACCATGACCCCGGAATTCAGCCAGGAGGTCTCTGAAAAAACTAAATTCCTTAAGACCGAACGAATTGTTCTTGTTAAGAATGGCGGCAATGTCAAGAATACTCAGCAGATAAAAGTTGAAGCTCCGTTGGTAAAAAGTATCTTCACCACCACTAATGCTCAGATTACTAAATCCGAAGGTAAACGATATTATGCCTGGGAACTAAGCTTAGGCCCAGGAGAAGAAGTCTCTTTAAAACAGGTAGAAAACTTGCGCATTCCGTTTTATCTTCTGTTCCTTATCTGTGTACTTGTTTTGTTATACTTCACATTGCGCAGCCCCGTAGTCATCACTAAGTCTGCTATCAGCGGAGAAAAGAGCGGAGGAGTGATTACTTCTCTTAAGGTTACTCTGGCGGTTAAGAACGTAGGCAGTAAACCCATTAAAAATATTGAAGTCTTTGACATTGTTCCAGGCATCGGCCATGTTGAAAAAGAATTAGAATCCGGCACAGTCAAACCTGCCGATATTAAACCTGGGCCCAGAGGAACCGTAGTCAAATGGAAAATCGGAGAGTTAGATGCTAAAGAAGAAAGATTGATTCATTACCGCATCCGGGCAAAATTAAATATCCTCGGTACAATGCAGCTGCCTAAAGCTAAAGGTAAGTTTGAAACCCGGCCGGGAAAATTCCGTTCGTCATATTCCAATATATACAGTATCAGCCCTTAAAACATATAATAGAAACAAGAAAGGTTTATATAGGAGCACTTTACTGAAAAATAAAACAAAAAAGACATGTTCAAGCATGAGGTGGGGGAAAAATGAAAAATTTTCTTGCAGGATTGAAGGATAAATTTGGTAAGAGCGCCGACTACGAAGGTTCAGGAGAAGATTACCTTCCTTTAGAAGAAGCTAGAGAAGAAAAAGGTAAAGTCATGGTCCAGCCGTTTGTCATGGAAGATTTTGACGATGTAAAGATTGTTCTTGACTCTTTGAGAGAAGGCCGCACCATCGCCTTGATTAATATTCGGCCGTTGAAAGAAAAAGATATGGTTGAATTGAAACGGGCCATCAACAAGCTGCGCAAGACCTGTGATGCCATAGAAGGAGACATTGCTGGCTTTGGCGAGGATTACATTGTGGCCGTGCCTTACTTTGCCGAGATCAGCCGGGGAAGACGCGAGGCTCAGACTTCCGAAGTGGCTGCTGAAGGCGGAGAGGAATAGACTATATTCCTTCTAAATTTTTTTCTTTGTTGGTTTAGATTACTTTAAAAGAAACTATGTATACTCATCCTAGCCGGGTGAAAAACTTGATAAGTTACTCTATCCCACTCATCCCAATCAAGGCTAACCCTCAAGAACTCATCGAGAGAAAGATAAGCATTCATCCCTGAGGCAAGTTGCTTTGTCAAAGACTGGCGGAATTCATTTCGTCCTGTTCCCGAGAGATTATTTTTCCGAGAGTACAACTCCTCTACGGCATCTAAGGCAGCTTTCTCTGATGAATATTTTACATCTACACTCAGTAAGCGGTTCGAATAAGTTGATGTAAGAACCCTCTCGATTGCACCTATTTCAAATGTTTTTATTGTCTTCCCATCTCTTTCTAAATCAATTCTCGCCATTTGGGCAGATGGATTCTTTTTCTTATTTAAGGATTTCGGGAGAGGAAAGTATATTTTCTTATTTAAACGCAATAATCTGATAGCCGTACTTTTCTATCTCTTCCTTTGTCCAGAAAGTCATATTCTTAGTTTTGCTCACATAAGTGACTGTTTTCTCCAGTGTTCGGCCGGTGAATTGCTTAGTTGCCGGATTCCACTCTTTCAAGACAAGAACGTCTCCTTCTTTACATTCAAAATCTGCCAAGCGTAATTCATATGTCTTTTTACCATCCAAAATCTTCTGGAAGTACTCTGGCCAGACTTTCTTTTCAATTCGTGCCATATTTTTTTCTTAAAACTGTTTTAAATAAAAACCTTTATATAACATCTGCCGTTTTTGATGCTCGGTTATGCAAAGAATACGTAAGAAATAAAGCCACGCCGGGGTCGCATAACCTGGTAGTGCGTTAGATTTTTTGGGGAGTTTCTTAAGACTACCCCAAATAAGGCGAACCTGCTAAGCTAATGCCCGCAAGGGCTTGAGGGTTCAAATCCCTCCTCCGGCGTTTTATTTGTTTTTCGTGAGATTAAGCATCAGCGAAATCTCACTTGGTTGTCTTTTGGTCAAGCTTTTACGAATGTAAAAGGTTGGTGGGAATCCCTCCTCCGGCGTTTTATTTGTTTTTTATTCGTTTTCTTAGAAACTCTTTTATAAAACAGCTGATTTTAACACCTCATCGTATGGGGGTGGAAATATGCAGGCCTTTGTGTTAGTTTCTTTGAATGAATGCAAAGAAGGAAAGTGCATCGAAGAGTTTAAAAGTTTGAAAGAAGTAAAGAACGCCTATGTCTTATTCGGAGAATGGGATATGCTGCTGGAGATAAAATCTGACAGCGCGGAGGATCTAGGCACGTTCGTGATGGAAAAGATTCGCTCCAAGCCCGAAGTGAAGCTTACCAGTAGCTTGATTGTCGCCGGCAAGTAAAGCAATAGAAAACAATAAAAAGACTGGCTAGTTTCCAGAATAGTAATCCTTAAAAAGGCAGATAAAAAGAGGTGTATCATGGGAAAAAAGGGTAGGCCGCTGGCCAGCCAAATCCGTCAGAATGTTTTAGAGATTCTTGCCCAGGTCAATTCCGGCTACGGCTATCAAATATGCAAGATTTACAATGAAGTTTTTCCAAAAGTTACCCAAAGAAGCATCTATTATCATCTTAAAAAAGGAGTGCAGATAGGAGAGATTAAAGTCCAGCAGATTAAACTGGAACAAGGGAATTATTCTTGGGGCGATAAGGCCGAAAAAATCTACTATTCATTAGGTGAAAAAGCCGCTCCCAAAGGCCACGAAGGCTTAAAAAGTTTCTTAGAGAAAAACAAGCCGGAAAATAGCCAAAGTTAAATGTCACTTCAAAGTGGCGAAAGATTTATAAAGAACTATGATTCTAAAGACTAAAATGAAACTCATTAAACAGAGTTTAGTTGGATTGGCCGCATTACTAACGCTGAACAGTGCTCCGGCAGAAGGCAAAGAACGGCCGTCTAAGATTCTTAAATGCGAAGTTAGTTCTGTCTATCAAGATATGTTAGAACGCGGCTATGCTAAAACTGCCTCCAAGATGAAGACTGATGAAGCAAAAGCAAATCTTCGCCAGGGATACTGTGCTTTTGGCTCTGAAAGATACCCCACCAGGCAAGACGCTCTTGATGTAGCCTTAGATCACTTACAAAAGGCAGAAGTGGACGGAGTAGACCCGTTTATCGGTGTAGTCTACTCTTCATTAGGTAGAGAAACTGAGATATCCGCAAAGAATTTGGAAACTATGCTTTCTCCTTCCGATTCACCTTTATCTCTTCAACAGCAGAAAGTATTTATTAATCAATACAAAGAACACGCTAAAAACCTTTACGCTGTTGCCATGGTCGTTTTAAAGAGATTAGATTCTCAAAAACGATTTACATCTTACTTTGACCAGGCCAAAAGCGGCTGGGAAAGACTTCGTTAATCAGTTGCATGAATTAGATAAAGGATGTCTATCCCAAGAAGTTGGACCAACTTTAAGTGTTTTTAATCCCCCCATCATCTCTTTAAATACCACGCAGTTTGGAACTTGCACATTCCCAGTGTTCCAATCTTCATTAAACTTCCACCAAGTGTAATCTTCTCCTTCGTTTAGACGCATAGTAGAATAGGTAGCTACAACAAGAGATTCTCTGCCTTCAAGAAATCTTGTGGGATGTTCAGGATCAGGAGAAAGCTCGGGTATGCCGGATATTCCTTTTAATTCCCCTTTCTCATGAAGTAACGCTCCCACTGCACAGCCGCAAATGACCGGATTATCTTCATATATCCCCCCCAATAATTCTAAAGGAATTCTAGCTCCATTAGGAGCTTCTTGCAGGTAACTCCGCATAAAACCTTCATCTTTTAGCTGCTCTTTAGTCAAATCGTAAGGGGGCGGATCTTCATTAACTGAGATATACGCCGTTTGAGTATCATAATCGATTGCCGAATGCCCCAAGAAGATAACTGGGATATTTTTATCATTGGCAGCCGTAAGAAAATCAAGAACGTACTTTTCATTTTTATTGTATTTCTCTGTTTTTGGAGAAAACTCACTCCCGAGATAGATAGTTATAGGTACAATTTCTTCTTCTTTATTAACTTGGATTAAATCCATGGCTGCGCTCCAGACTGGCGCCTCCACGTTTTCTCCTTCCGCACCGTACAAATTTGCAGTGGGAGTATAAATCATCAAAACCGGTTTTTTAACTTTCCCTTTTTCTAGTTCTCCCAACTGAGCAGAAATATCTACTCTTCCCTGCTCATCGTACTCTGCTGAAAAGTATACTGTTTTTTTACCATCGATATTAATATGATTATCTCTAATGGAAAGACTGTTAGGCGGATTTTTCTCAAAATTTATTTCTGCATCAACTAGTTCGTAACCCCCAAGCGGCTCGGATAGTTCAGATTTTATTGTATGGGGATAAGAAATAAAATGGCTTCCATCTGTATCTATTATCGTTTCTCCGTTTCCAATCTTTGCTCTTCCAACAATCGAAACAGTGGGAGCAATGCGAAAACCTGTTTCATCAGTATTCTTTTTAACAACAATCTTTGAGGGAATTCCTGCAGACCAACTCCCTTCTGGTTTGATGCTGAAAAAATTTTTCTTAAGCGGCCCATTTTCAATCTCAAGGTAAGGATTATTCTTTTCAAAAACCACATAGTATCCTTCACCTACAGCAATCATCTCTTCCGGCCCCAGATATAACTCTTTAGAGAGATACTTTGTTGGTTTGGTGCTAGTAATTTTGAGAGGAACATTCTCTTGAACAAAAACATGCACTCCATCAATTAACACGTCCCCTTCTATCTTGTCTCTTAACTTAGGAGAGCGGCCTTCAAGTTTTGCGTTTTCTTTCTCTAATTTTATTTCTTCTGTATCCAAAGGTCTTATTATTACTGGAAGAATGAATAGCTCTCCGTCTTCAAAATAAAAAGTCCCCTTTTCCAAGCGATGTTGTGTTCCGGTATCCACCCAGACCCCTTCTTCTTTAGATAAATCCATCCCTTCCACCCTTAGAAAAAACCTATCTTGCGAAGAAATTTCTATCGGAGCATCTACTGTTTTTTTTGCCCCCGAAAAGATGCCTTCTAAACTTTCGGTTCCCACTTCATTTATGATTACCAAGATATGTGCATTAGAATCCATACTAATTTTTGCTTGAGTGTTTTGAATAGTGCTTAAGGTAACCTGTTCGCCTCTTTCTTCTTTGATGTCGTTTCCAGAATCATCTTTTTTCCACTCGTCCCAATAATTTTTTAATACGCCTTTTTCCATAGTGCAGCGTTCGGGCCAGCAATTACTAACATCAATTTTATCTATGCCGTATTTCTTTTTACTATAAGAGTTAAGCTCTTTCGGATTAAGTTTTTGCACCAGCAATCTTTCATTATCATTAGCTTCAATCATCTTTACATTTAATTCCCCGCCATGGCCGTTGTCAATAGCCTTGACCGCGTTTATTTTAGAATAGTGTGTTTCCGGCAGATTGAACAGAAAATCTGAAAAACTTCCCATCTGATAAAGTTTATCATCATTAAAATTTATCACCTCAAACGCCGGGCTGTTGTAAAAGGCCGGATTATTCCAATCTATCTTTTTCAAATCCCACTGGTCAAATGGCACTCCAGAAAGAGAATAATAATTATTATAATCTATTTCCGGCTGAACCGGAGTTATCTCTGAAATTGGAGGGATACTTTCTTCCGGTGCTAAGATTGAAGGAGCCATAAATAACAAAAATGTTAGCAAAAGAAATACTGCTCTTCGATTCTCAACCATATTTAACTGCAAACCTCCAGTGTATACTAGCATTTTTGCCTGCCGTCTTTTTTTCGTTGGATAAAATAAAGAAAGTTTCATTTTTGTTAAATTCTATTATTTGTAAATCGAAGTTATTTTTCTCCGCTAATTCACTCAGGCAATCGAGGCAGATGCCCCCGCTATACTGAATGATGGAGTCTGCCATCTTCTCGCTGCTTTCCCATAAAAGGTATAAAGGAGAATTTTGAATTGTCTGGAAAGTATCAAGGTTAATTTTTTTACTTGGTAGATTTATTTCCAAAGGTAAACTAAGTTTCACTGAAACCGCTCCTTTGCCAAGATTTGTTTCTACTTTTGCTTCTCCAAAATTTATTTCAAACAAAAAATTTTTAAAATTGTTTAGACATGTAGAAAGGTTATAGAAAATATATTGAGAAACTGCATCTTCCACTTCCTTCTTTGAAGGAACCAATTTTTTTCCTTGATAAAAATAGAACGGAGCATTCTTATATGCTTTCTGTGAAGAAAACTCCGGCAGCTGATAGTAGCCGCCATATTCTGCTACATATGGAATAGCCTCCTGCAAAGTTTTCTTCAGACAATCTTCCACAAACACCTTCACTGCTGCAGCTTCTCCACTAACTGAATCTACCTGCTCTCTCTGTAAGTCTAGTTTACTTTTAGAAGAATACTGCAGAAAGAAGACTGCTCCCCCAAACATAAGGAGAACTATTACTCCCAGAATGATGAATATCGTAATCTGCCCTCGTTTAATCATAAAGAATAGAATAAACTTGGTTTTATTAAATTATCTTAAAATAAAACTCCCAGCCACTTCTTCAGCAGAGGAAAGACTAGACTAAAAATAAGCAAAGCCAAAAAGAACAAAGCAATCTTTCTAAACCGTCTTTCTCCCGTCTCTTTACCAGAGAGCTTATGCATAGTCAACTGCAGCATCTTTCCTCCGTCCACAATAGGCAAAGGTAATAGATTAAACAGACCAATGCCCATGCTTAATAAAAACAGCCATTTAAACAGTCCCATAAACCAAGACAAGGTATCATAAAGTATTTTACCTGCCAAAGTGTTGAACTGCTCTTTTAATCCCCTCTCATTTTTGATTTCAGCGATTCCTAAGAATGGCAGAGATGCATCATCCGGATTAGCTGCCAAGACTAACAGATATTCTTTCTCCGTGGTTTTCAAAGAAATTGTCTCTCCCGGCTTGCTGTTGCGCATAGCCTTCTCGAAATCAGCAGATTCTTTCAGTGTCTGACCATTGACTCCAGTTATCACTGCTCCTTCCGGAATACCGGCTTTAGCTGCAGGAAACTCTGGGCCGAAATATTTGGCAAAAGAGACTCCTGCCGGCTCGGTCATGTAATTATACGCCGGCACTAAAGTTAGGGATAATAATAACCCTGCTAACAAGGCAAGAATAATATTGGAAAAGGAACCGGCTGCCAGCACAGAATATTGGGCCACATCTGATGATTTCTCCATCTTTTTCTCATCCGGCTCGACAAAAGCGCCGATGATCGGCCCCAAGAAAACAAAGCCAGTGGATTTCAAAGGCAGATTATGCGCCCGAGCGACAATACCATGAGAAAATTCGTGGACTATGGCAATGATGAAGATAGCAATCAGCCAATACCAAAAAGGCAGTACTCCCATCCCTGGAACGTTTATTCCCGGCAGGACCAAAGACATACCGGAAACTGCTTGGGGCTTCACCAATAAATCAATCAGATTTTTTATAAGAATATAAGAGATGCCTATTAAACCAACATACCCTGCTCCAATGCCAATATAGCCCAGCAGTTTAACCCATTCTCGATATCTTTGAGCAATCTTCTCTATCAGCTTCAATCCCCATTTAGTGCGGTAAAGAATCAATATCTTGGATTCTAAGTCCCAATGCTTTCTTCTCCAAATCAAGATAAGTATCAGAATGACATAAAACGTGATAATCGGCCAGTAGTTTACCAAAAATGTTAGCATCTATCCCTCGTATAAACTATTTTACTTCTTTCTCTTCGGCCGCAGAACACTGCTTCGGCACTTACGGCAGCGGGCTTCTCCTTGGCTCACCTTGAAACTGGAAACTTTGATTTTGGATTTACATTTACGGCAGACGAAAACATCCTTGTGCTTTCTTAATCTCGCTTCTTCGAATTTTACCATTTTATTGCTGCGTTCTGACTTGTTTCATGATTTTTTTGCCGAGCAGTTCCCAGTAAAGGACTTGGATTCCTTCTACTACCTGTCCTTGAAGCTCTTCTGGAATTTCTAAATCAAAAGTTTCATAGGTCTCTGCATCCATCACATTGGCATGATTACCTGTTACTGCCAGCACCTGAGCATTCTTTTTTTCCACAAGAGGCACTTCCAGCTTATCATGGCTGGAGGCGATGAAGATTCTCTTTTTATCATCTAAAATGCCAACTGCTTCTATTCTTGCTTTGGCATGCCCGTGCTTGCCGGTTTTTGAAATATCAATATTCGTAATCTTGCAAGGCGCTCCATCAACCAATATAGTGTCTCCTTTCCTTGCCTCTCCTGCCCCAATTTGCTTGACTTCGTAATCCAATTATCCCACCATATTTTCTCTTATTCTTTCTGTTGGAAGGCGGTTATTTATAAGTGTTATTGTTTAACTGTTTAGCGGTTTAACTCTTTGTTGGTTAATCTGCCTAGCCGCTACTGTTTAACTGCTAGTTTGATATCATCGGCTGTAACGGTTCTTCTTCCCGCGTGTTCCGCATATTTCTTAGCTTCCAAAGATATTTCTTTGGCTCTCTCTTCCAGCACTTCGGCCAAGGCTTCTTTAGCGTTTTCGGCCACCCGGAGAGCTCCCACTTGCTTCATGATCTTCTCCATCGCGTTTAAAGAAAGAAATCTTTCTTGGGCCATATAAGAAGAAGAAATGAGCGGTGTTTAAAAGGTTTTTGGCATGGGCGGCTGCTTCTTGGTCAAAACATCTCTTTATCCCGATTATTCCTTGGAGCCTTCTCACCTTCATGCCTTTGGCCATTGCTAAACGGACTAAACGGCCGTCTCTTTCTGCCACCATCGGCCAGTTCATGCTCTTTAAACGAACTGCCTACGATAAAATCGGCGGATATTCTTCTATTCGATATAATGTGTTGGATGATGTTACTTTCGGCCGCAAAATCCGCTCCTTCGGTCTAAAATGGCGGATGTATGACGGCAGCAGATTGATCGCCTGCCGCATGTACACCAGCTTTAAACAAGTCTTAGAAGGGTTTGTTAAATTCTCTTTTCCTATATTTAAGAATAATCTGAGTTACTTTTTTTTCGTCTTTATCGCCTGGATCATCGCTGCTTTCCGTTTCCGCTATCCCTGGTGGATTCCATTAATCTATCCCGTTATTTTGGCCATGGTCTGTTATATTGTCTTCATGTCCATGATTTATACCTACTTGGGAAAGGTCCGCTGGAAGGGAAGGAAAATAAAGACGTTTTAAGGTATTTATCATTCCTCGGAGAAATCTTTTTAAATAAACTGCCTAATTTTGTGAGATATGGCTGAAGAAAGCAAAAAACCAGTAGAAGCGGCAGAACCGCAGGAAAAGGCTAAACCCGTTGCTGCCCTCA
>Ga0209541_10001843_pt1 | contig 41371 bp, 38 predicted proteins | sample RifCSPlowO2_01_FD_184027 | JGI IMG/M metagenome (GOLD analysis project Ga0209541, IMG submission 184027) | Groundwater microbial communities from Rifle, Colorado - Rifle CSP2_plank lowO2_0.1 (SPAdes) (version 2) | ecosystem: Environmental > Aquatic > Deep subsurface > Groundwater | place...
GCTGTTTTCAGGTGGGTTAAACAAAAGTAGTGTTCCGTTGAGGTGAGCGTACGTTGTATCGTTGAGCGTGGCATTCTTAAGAGACACCTCGAGTGTTGTTTGAAAAGGTTGTCCAGCATAGGCAAGAAAAGTCACGTGCTGAAAAACTGGAGCACTTTGAAGACCAGTAGGTGTTCGTAAGGTAGGGTAGAACAGTGCAAGTACTAAAAGAACGAAAACTATCGCTATCCCCCTGTTTTTCATTACACGGCAGTAAGCAGAAGAATACTATATAAATGTTGCTTGGTAACAGCGACGAGAAAAAAGGCAGGAGTTTTTACCAGGTGGTTTCTGCCACAAAAGTTATTAATATGGACAAAATAAAGATCACCTCATGGAACAAAGCGCAGGAGCAGTGGTGGTCAAGGATGGAAAATATTTGTTGCTACACTACCAAGCAGGTCACTGGGATTTTGCGAAAGGGCACGTTGAGAAAGGAGAGACTGCACAAGCAGCTGCGCTTCGAGAAATTAAAGAAGAAACGGGGCTTGATGCGAGGATTCTGCCCGACTTTAAAGAGTGGTTTGAGTTCTTTTTCAAAAGAGAGGGCAAGCTCATCAAGAAAGAGGTCACCTTGTTTGTAGCAGAGGTTTCTTCTGAAAACGTAACGCTTTCTAACGAACATATAGGTTTTGCCTGGCTTCCAATAGATGAAGCGATGGTGAAGGTGACGTTCAAGAACTCGCGGGAAGTGTTGAGCAAAGCTCACCAGTGGCTGAAGCGTCAAGAAGTAAAGATGGTGTGAATGATAAACTCGCAAATTGCAAAATTATTGTTTGAGCTTGCAGATATTTTGGAAATGCAAGGCGTTGATTGGAAGCCTAATGCGTACCGGCGCGCCGCTCGGGGAATCGAGTCGGCAGAGCCTGTTGAAAAGATTTATGCGGAAAAAGGTAATAAGGGGCTCAAGGAAATTGATGGCGTTGGGGAAGGAATCTCAAAGCACATTGAAGAGTTTTTGAAAAAAGGGAAGGTTTCTGAGTTTGAAAAGATTCGTACGTCAATCCCTCCTGGACTTTTACAAATGATACAGATTCCAGGCCTTGGTCCCAAGAAAGTGATGAGGTTGTACAAGGAACAAAAAATCGCAACCGTCGAAGAGTTAGAAAGCGCGATAAAGTCAGGAAAAGTGGAGGCGCTTGATGGTTTTGGGAAGAAGAGCGCGGAGGATATTTTGCACGGAATAGAGTTTGTGAAAAGAGGAACTGAGCGAAGATTGCTGGGTGAGGCGCTTCCGATTGCACGAGAGCTATGTGAGCTGGTGAAAGGAGTGCCTAGTGTCAAAAAAGTAGAGGTTGCTGGGAGTCTGCGAAGGAGAAAAGAAACAATCGGGGATATTGATATCCTTGTCACCAGTAACGATTCAAAGAAAGTTATGGACGCATTCATCAAATTTCCTCAGGTGCAAACCGTACTTGCCAAGGGCTTGACGAAAACAAGCGTGTTGCTTGAAAACGGAATGCAGGCGGATGTTCGCGTGCTTAAAGAGAAAGAGTTTGGGGCAGGCTTGCAGTACTTCACCGGGAGCAAAGACCATAATATAGAGCTGCGCAAGCTTGCGATAAGCAAAGGCTACAAGCTTTCTGAGTACGGATTGTTCAAAGGAGAAAAACTTGTTGCAGGGAAAACTGAAGAGGAAATTTATGATGAGTTAGGTGTTAAGTGGATGCCTCCTGAGATGCGCGAGGCCCAAGGTGAAATCGCGAACTCGTACAATCTTCCACAAGTCATCGGGTATGGTGGTATCAAAGGCGATTTGCACATGCATACCACGTGGAGCGACGGTCAAGGGACAATCGAGGAGATGGCGCGTGCAGCGCAAAAGCTCGGTTACGAATACATTGCAATCACCGACCATTCAAAAAGTGAGCATATCGCAAATGGAATGGATGAGAAAAGACTCACTGAATACATAAAAGCTATACGAAAAGCACAAGAGAGTGCTAAGATAAAGATTTTTGCAGGAGCTGAAGTGAGCATCATGAAAGATGGCTCACTGGATTATACTGATAAGGATTTGAAAAAACTAGACATCGTCATCGCGTCGGTTCATTCGCGGTTCAAACAATCAAAGGAAGAAATGACCAAGCGTGTGCTCACCGCGCTTGACAATCCGTACGTTCACATTCTTGGGCATCCGACGGGCCGCTTGCTCAATGTGCGCGAACCTTTTGAGATAGATATTGATGCAGTATTTACAAAAGCAAAAAAGAACAATATTGCGCTAGAGATTAACTCAAACCCTCCTCGGCTTGATTTGAAGGATTCACACGTCCGTCAGGCAGTCGAGAAAGGTTGTCTGCTCATGATCGACACCGACGCGCACGCTCCAAAACAGCTCGAATATATGGAACTAGGGATCGCGCAGGCAAGAAGGGGATGGGCTGCTCCAAAGAATATTGTGAACTCGTGGAGCCTCAAAGAGTTTGAAAAGTGGTTGAAACGATAATATGCAAATCAACAACAGCACAAAAGGGACAGTCCTTGCAGAAACGTTCGAGGAGTGCAGGACCTGGTGGGAGCAGACCAAAGGAATGATGTTTCGTCCTGTCGTTGTTCCTCTAGTATTTTATTTTGGCCGCGAAAAAACCATTCGCTTACATTCCTGGTTTTGTCCTGGCGAGATGGATTTGATTTTTCTGGACGAGAACTGGGAAGTGGTTGAAGTGTATTCACAGTGGGAAAAAAGAAGCACGTACACCTCGCGCAACCCAGCACTATTTCTTCTTGAGCTCCCCGCCGACACTGTCGCAAAATCAAAGACCGAAGTTGGTGATATTGTACAGATTGTGAAATAATGAGTTGTGATGATGCTACGAATACCACATTGTTAACCTCACCACACTAGAAGAAATGGCTAAACTATTCTTGTGATATTAAAGGGACAATCGGACTCTAATAGTGTTAGAAAATATAATGAAGTAAAATAAGTGGGGACGAAGGGATTTGAACCCCTATCTAGCGGGTTGGAGCCGCCAATTCTAGCCAGGTTAAACTACGTCCCCAGGATAGCTTTCAAGAGAAAGGAGAGCTTTAAAAAGTTAGTGGTATTCTTAAGAGTGAAAAAGAGGCCGCATGTATCCCAAACAATACTTTCAAGGTATCGCCACGTTGACTGGTTGTGTCATCGGAGCAGGAATTCTGGGTATTCCGTATGTTGTTCAAAAGTCAGGTTTTTGGACAGGAATGGTTGTTCTTATTAGTCTTGGACTTGCCATGCTGCTCATCCATATCATGATTGGTGATATCGCGATGGAGTCAAAGAAGTGCAGCCAACTAGTAGGACACGCGCGCCATCTTCTTGGTAAGAAAGGAATGATATTGATGTTGGTTTCAATGGTTGTGGGAATTTATGGTGCGATGGTCGCGTACACCATTGGTGTGGGATCAAGTCTTGCCGCGTTGCTTGGCGGCTCTGCGTTTGTGTGGGGAATGGTGTTCTACTGTATCATGGCAGTTATTGTCATCGGAGGTGTGAGCGCGCTGGGCAATTCTGAGACGTGGCTTGAGGGTTTCAAATATCTTGCGCTTATCCTTATTTTTGTGATGTTGTTTGTCGCACCGCAATTTTCTACAGATAACTTCACAGGTTTTGTCCCGGGAAATCTGATGATTCCATACGGAGTTATTTTGTTTTCGTATATTGGTACTGCTGCTGTGCTTGAGTTGTGTGAAGAGATGCGAAACTGTAAGAAGTTCGTACGCAGGGCGATAGTGGTAGGCTCGCTTATCCCACTTATCGCATATGTGTTGTTCACAGTAGGAATAATAGGTGTTTTGGGAAAAGGCACGACTGAAATGGCCACCTTGGGAATCACAACCATCTTCGGCGCAAAGGGCGCGATTCTGTTTCACATTTTCGCGATTCTTGCCATGGCGACTTCGTTCATCGCGCTTGCGTTTGCGCTCAAAGAAGCGTTTTGGAAAGACCTTGGGATTCCTCATCTTGCGTCCTGGGGCTTGACGTTGATTGTTCCACTGGGTATCATCACAACCGGGGTTCGCTCATTTGTGGGCACGCTGGACACGAGTGGCGCGATAGCAGGAGGAATCGTAGGAATCCTTGTCGTTTTAATGCACGCAAAGACTCATAAGCTAACGAGCAGTAAAGGAATAATGTATGCTGCGCTTATCATTCTGTTTGGGTTAGGAATGTTATATCAACTATTCGGCTAAACGTGTAAAGAACCACAAGGTGAAGCAAATGAATTCAGAAGGAGGATTTCCGATTTTTGAAAATTGGTAGTTTTGGGCTTGGTGCTGATGTGAAATTGTGGTGTTTTGGTGGAGCGAGTGGTGGCTTACGAAGTATGAGGATGGCAAAGACGGTTATAAGCGTAATAAACAGAACAGATACTGCTATTTTTGTTGTGCGTGAATATTGTGGCGCTTGAGATTTTTGATTGTTGATGCTTTCGTGAATTGTTTGAATGAGTTGAGGACTTTCAAGAATCGGGTTGTTTTTTGTGTTAGGTAGAGTTATTGCGCGTTCAGTCTGTGGTTGAAGAGTTATTTTGATGGGTGGTACGAGTTTTGTCATCGTTATGTGTGCTCCAGTAGTGTCAATAGCGTGAAGTTTGATGTGCAAGTCGTTGGTGTGGTCATCGTTAACATCAACATTGATGCTCTCACCTTGATGTAACGTGAATTCTTGGGGCGTACTTTCAACCCGAATGGTGACTGTGCGGGGCGTTATGGAAATAACACTGAGTGTATGTTGTTCGTTATGAACGTTGAACACTACAGTGTCTGCTTTTTGGAGGGCAAATGTTGCTGTTTGCGTAGTCATGGTTGCCGTTTGCGCGGCGTGCTGTTCCCCTGGACCCACGCTTCCCGTACTTCCGCTTACTCCTCCGCTTCCTCCTGATGAAGGAATTTCTTGAATAGTGGTTGTTTCATTAACAGTGTAGTTGAGTGATTGGTTGCTTGCGTTCAAGAACGTGACGTTTGCAATGTTTGTGCTTGTTCCTGCACTGCTCGCGTTTACGGTGATGTTGACTTCAAATGTGGTGTTGGTGAGGTTTCCAAGTGAGAAGTTTCGGTTGCTGCTTCCACTTACCGGACTTGGTTGTGAAGATAAATAAGTGATTTGTGCGGGGTATGTTTCAATAACTGTTACGTTTGTAGCGTTACTTTCGTTCAGTGTGATGTTGATAACGTACGTAAACGTGGTTCCTATGAATACTGGGTCTTGCGAGTCTGTTTTTGTGAAGGAAATGTTAATTCCGGATTCAGAAACGACGTATGTTGAAAAGTGTGTGACGTTGAAAATGGCTGTTCCGTTTGTGTAGCTGACGCGCGTGCAGGTTGGGCTTGAACAGTTCGTGAAAGTGATTCCGTCCTCAGTGATGAAAAGTCGAGGGTTTGCTTCAGTCAGGTTAAACAGCGTTATTTGAGCAGTTGTGTTGAACGCGCTTAAGTTTGTGGAGTTAATGAATACTGTGTGGTTGGTGATGTTGACCTGCGCTTGGGTGATGGTAAAGTTGCCGTTCAGCGCGATTGTTCCAGGGAAGTTGATGGTTCCGTTTTCTGTTCTAAACGTGACGTTGGTGAGGTTGACGCTTCCGTTTGAGCTGATAGTCATCCAGTTTGCGCTGTTATTAAAAGTGGTGTTCGTCATGTTTACAGAAGCGTTTTGCACGACGAGTGCAAAAGAATCAGCGCTCGCGCGCAAAGTAACGTTTGTTACAGTAATATTCGTGGTGTTAGTAAAGTTAAAACCTGGGCTGTTTGAGCTTCCATTGATGAAAACACAGTTTGCCAAGGTGATGTTATTTCTTCCTATTGCGCTAATAGCAAAGTTTTGCACCCCGCCTGCGGTATTCCAAGTAATAACGTTTCCCTGACAGTCAGTGCTGATGGCGTTTGCGCTGAAGTTTATCGCGCTTGCTGTGGCGCCGAGGTTTTGATCAAGTGTTGTGTCTTGAATGATTGCTGCGGGGAAGGTAACTGTTTCTGCTGCACGGTAAGTTGTGAATCTGGTGACGTTAAAAATGAACACTCCTCCCGTGTAGCTTTGGTTAACACATGTTGGCGAGCTGCAAGCAGGGAATGTTCCAGTGTCAATAAAGTCTGCTTGCACATGAGATGTAGTGAACGTAATTCCATTAAGCGTAATCTGAGCAGTTGTGTTAAGCCAGGTCAAGTTGGAACTGTTCAAAAACGCACTGTTGTTTGTAATGTTAAGTCTTGTTTGGTTGACTTCTTCTGTTCCGTTGCTCATGAACGCAGGTATGATTCTTATGCTTCCGTTCGCGTTCAGAAAAGTAATGTTTGACAAGCTATTGTTCAAACTTTTTTGTGAAGTAATCCATACTACTGTGTTGTTGAGTGTGATGTTTTGCAAGGTATTGTTGTGCGAGGTGATAAAGCCTATTCCTGAACTGTTTATTCCCAAGGTGCGAATAGTGCTGTTTGCCACCAAGTTTCCGTTCTGGTTTGTACCCGTCATTTGGAAACGAATTCCCGTATTGTTAGCACTGCCTGATGTTGTAATAGTTAAGTTTGTAATTGTGTTGTTATACGAGGTACTTTGGATTGAAACGCCGTGATTAAGAATCGTGCCACTTGTCTGAATAGTATTACTCGTTACGTTATTCGAGCTCACAGCGTTAAGAACTATTCCACTGTTAGCACTGCTAGTTCCGTTGGTGTTCACCACGTTATTGCTGACAACGTTATTCGAGCTTGAAATGAAAAGATAGATTCCGTAGTTGGTGTTGGTTCCGTTGGTGCTTATGGTGTTATTATTCACAACATTGTTCGAACTTGAAGTGGCAAGAATGATTCCAATGTTGACACTGCTGGTCCCGTTAGTGTTCACGATGTTATTATTCACGTTGTTCGAACTCGAACTTTCAAGATAAATTCCATAATTGTCATCGGTTCCGTTGGTGTTCACGGTGTTACTAGTCACGTTGTTCGAACTCGAACTGGAAAGATATATTCCGTAATTTAAAAAGTCGGTTCCATTTGTGGTGATCGTGTTGTTGGTAATAGTATTGTTGCTTGCCGATAATGTGAGGTAAACGCCGTAGTTGTCACTCGTACCTCCTGTTCGCACAGTGTTATCAAGTACTGTACTTGTTGATGAATTTAATAATTGAATTCCGTAGTTTGTACTGGTAGTTCCGTTGGTTTGAATGGTGTTTTGCGTTATGTTACTCACGTTGGAATGTTGCAAGTAAATTCCGATGTTGCTGCTGCTTCCATTTGTCTGGATGGTGTTATTCATCAGTGTGACATTACTGGATTTTGTCATGTTGATTCCTACACCAAAAGTTCCACTGCTATTCCTATCGATAAGGATACAGTTTTTCACCGTGATGTTGGTTTTGTTTTCTGCAAACACTGCATAATTGCTGTTAGCACCGGCAGTGTTCCACGTAATCACATACCCATTACAATCCAAAGTAATATTGTCTGCACCAAACAAAACACAACTCGCAGTAGTGGCAACACTCTCAGTTAGGCTACTTGAATCGTTGATTGTTATCGGGCAATAATCAAAATCAACAGCCAGCCCTCTGTCCGCAGTGGTTTCAAGTGCTAGTTCACGTTCTGGAGGTTCAATAGAAAGTGTTTGTTCTGGTTCAGCAGGATTAGTTGCGTTCTGTTCAGTTTGTGGTGTGATAAGCTGAGTAGTTTCGTTAGACATTGTATAATTAGTTTCATTGGCATATTCAGTATTTTCAAGCGGAACAGGTGATTGCTGTTCAAGGGATGAAATAATAAACGTAATGGAGAGTATTTGTTCTGGAGTTGTTGCAAGAAGGTGATATTCGGTGCTGTTTTCTGGTGGGTTGAACAGTAGTGTTGTGCCATTGAGTTGAGCATACTGAGTATCGTTGAGTGTGGAGTTCTCAAAAGGCAAATCAAGGGTTGTTTGAAACAACTCTCCACCATGGGCAAGGAAAGTGGCGTGTGAAATTGTTTCCGCACTTTGCAATCCTGTGGGGCTTTGTAGTTGGTGTGGGGTCCAGGAAAAAAGGAAGTATGTAAAAACAACAAGCGTGAGAAGCAGTAGAACAGGCTTGTAATTCCCCTCTTTTTCCATAGAGCGAAACAAACCAAAAGCGCTTTAAAAAGGTTTGGTCAAAAACAAGTCTAAAACAACACGATGAACATTGTAAAACGCATGATGCGCTACACTGAACACATATCGAAAATCTCTTGATTTCAAATAATCAACCCCGGAAAACTTTGCACTTCACCACTCAGAAATCCCACACTCAGTCTCAAGCTAAAACAAGAGGTTTAACAAATGAGATTTCAGACGCCTAAACGCCTGGACGATAAGCCCGACCGCCAGTATGCCAAGCACGATAAGAATTCCACTACGAAGAGGTGGCGGCACCACTTGCTCACGCACAGTAAGTGTGACCAGGTTGCTTGAGGTTTTCCCTCCGCGCCTATCATCTGCTATGAAGCGTACTTGTTCTTTTCCGGTCCAGCCTGGGCGCGGGGTCATGGTTGCTTTGGTTCCAACGATGTCAATGGCCATATTGGATATTGACGTTGCAGAAAAAACGAGCGTGTCATTGTCTGGGTCTTTGAAGAACGGTGAAAGTTCGAGCTGGTGCGTGGTGTCTTTCTTCCAGCTCTGTGGAGGGATCACACCAGAGACTGCGGGAGTGTAAAGTGATACCACAACTAGTCCAAGAAGCGCAAGTCCGGCTATTCCAAGAACCCAGGAGGGCCAGGTACTTCGCTGCTGCTTGACGTTCTTAAGAAAGATGGTGTGTGTTCCTGGAGTAAGTTCTGCGCGCAGGAACACGCAATTCCGGTCTTCTCCTGTTTTTTCATAAGAGATTGTTTTCCAAGAGTGGTTTGTGTAGCGTGCGATTCGTAAAGATTCAAGTTCGACTCCATTTCGAATTAGGAGGCTCTTTGGAATGGTGAATGTCGCTACTGTTTCTGCTTTGGCGTTCTCCTGCAATTGGAATGTTTGGTAAACAAATGGAGATGGTTTCACGCGTGTTTTTGTTTTGTGAGCACGGACTATGAAGTTGCGGGTTGCCTGTTCGGGCGATATGGTTAGCTGCGAAAGTCCGCGTTTCCAGACGGGAAGGTTCACGGTTTGCTCAGGAAGCAAAAGTTTGTAGCGTCTGCTTGCCATTCGTGTACGTTTGATCCATGTTAAAATTATGAGAATTGCGACGATAATAATTCCCGCGATGACAAAAGGCAGGTTAGGTGCGAGATAATCCCAGAGCGCTATTGCCACAATTGCAAGAAGGGCAAGGAAGATAATCCAAAGGAACGCACGTGACTTTTTTGATTTTATTGGTGCCCCGCGCAAAATTTCTTTGTGCGAGACAAGCTTGTATTCGCGTTTGATTTCGCGTTCAACTTGCTGTTTCGCTTGCTCTTTGAGCTTTTTTTGTTTTTCCGCTTCTTGTTTGCGCCAGTCAAGGCGTGCTTGTCTGCGCTTTTCTCGTGCTTCAAACGATTGCGTTCGTGCTTTCTCGCGGCGTTGTTTCCATGCAACGTATTGGCGTTTGAACTTTTCGCTTTCGAGTGCTTTGACAAAGAAGACAAAGAAGAGCAAAAGGAAGATGATTATTGCTGCGATTCCCGCAAAAAGCCCAGGGTTTTCTTCTGCAAGACTTGGTTCTGCTAACATAATCACAAAATTTTTATCATATGAGATTTGGGTCTGGTCAACGAGTGCGTTAAATGTCACCAAGTATTGTCCTGATGGTGTTCCTGGAAGCGGGACGAGTCGCAAGGTTACTTTGCGCAATTCTCCTGGCAAGAGCGTGATTTTTGCTGGCACGATGCTTCCCCAGTCGATTCCATCAACACTTAACGTATAAGTGGTAGTTCTGTCTCCGATGTTTTTTATTGATAAATCAGTCGTGCTGTCAGCATAATCCGTTTTGATACGGGTCACTTCAGGAGCAAGTTCAGGTATGTCGGTTGGAGTGCTGATGTATTCAAGATTGAAGGTTTGTGCGTGGTTGGATTTCTCGCTTTCGAAAACAACTTCAAGTGGGTACGTGCCGTATTCGGTGCAGTCTTCAGGTTCTATGGTGAGCGTGATTAGCTTGCGTTGGCCGGAAGTAAGGACAGTTTGTTCTTCACTTAGCGCCAAGTCATCTCTTCCGTTTGCATAGATATTGTAAAGTTCAGTGAAATTTGAAGGATTGTGCAAACTGAAGTTGAAGACGGATTTTTGGCAGGGAGAAGAGACAAGGCTTGTTGCAGTGGTGCTGACGTTAAGTGTTTCAGTGAGCGCAACCACGATGTCTTGGTCAAGTTGAAGTTCGGTTTCCCCATCGCTGAAGAAGATAGATAATGGATACGCGTCTGGTTCTGTGGTACAGGGAATGGTATAGAATACTGGAATGTTAACTGCCTGTGTGGGTTGCAATGCGAATGAGAGCGCGCCAAACGTCACAAAGTCTGCGCCATCTCCATCGACGCTTAATGAATAGTCAGCAGTTTCTGTTCCGGTGTTCTGGATGGTTACATTACGCAAATCAAAACTGCACGGTTGGAGCTCAAGGGTTTGCGGACCAAACGCGGTGAATTCAGCGCTCACGCTTGCGCAAAATAAAAGCACGATAAAAAACAAGTCATGTATTCGCATGGTTTTAGTAGTACGTTTGTGTCTTTTCTCGGTCGCGTGCATAGGCGATGCCGATGATGATTACAATGGCCACAAGCAGTACGAGCAGTATCATCAGCACGATTGCGAATGCGGTTCGCGCTCCGCCCTGTGCAATGACTGTGGTGGTTAGTGTGACCTGTTGCTGTGCGTTGCCGTTGGTAACAGTGGTGACTAGAGAGTGTGCTCCTGCGGGCGCGTCTTCATTGGTCTGGACATTCACCGAAACTGTTTGTGATTGTCCGCCTGCGAGCACAAGGGTGCTGGTTGGCGTGATGGTTACTTCTGCCCAGTCGCTTGCGGGTATTGCGGGTACTGAGATAGTGAAAGTTTTGCTGCTGCGGGTTGGGTTGGTGACTGTCAATGGGAATAATGCTGCGTCTCCTGCGTTGACTGTCTGGATTTGGCTTCCACCGATATTTGCTGATGGCACAGGAGTGTCCTGAGTACAAGTTTCATCAGGGAGAACGGTGATTGATTTTTTCTCGCTTATTTTGCGGTGGCGGTTTGAAAACTCAACATCTATTGTTGCGTCATACGTTCCTGCTTTTGCGCAGCGGGGGAGTCGAAGCAGGATTTCTTCTGTTTCTTCCGTTTCATCCGATTTTATTTCGCTTAAATATTGTGTTCCGCTCACTCCTAGTTCTGGGAGCGTGATGGTAACGCGGACGTCTTCCTGGTCGCGTTCTCCTTTGTTGTCAACGCGCACGCGTGCAAGAAGCGAGCTTCCCGCGCGTACTGAACTTGAAGGATTAAGAATAACGTCGTCAATTTTTAGTGAGTTGCGTGGCGCATCGATTTGGAGGTTGTAGTCTGCTGTTAAATCGTCGCCGAAGCGGTCGCTGATGACAATGCGAAGTTTGTAGCTGTCCTGGTCAAGTTCATCAGGGATGCGCACCGTAAGGCGCTTCACATAGGTAACGTTTGTGTCTGCATCGAAGACTGGGGTTCGGTCATCGATGGAATCAATGTCGCTGAATTCGTAGCCTGAGATGAACGCGCGCACTTCTGCGTTGCGCACGCGGTCAAAGGGAGTGAAACGGATACGCAAATCATAGGTTTGGCCCCGTTCGATAGAAAGCTGGTTGAATGCGTTCTGGACAACGGTGGTTCCATCGATTTCAACCTGCTGCAGTGTGACTGGAAGCGCATTTGCGATTCCGATGACTGACAAAAAGAGCATTGCCGCGATGATTGCGTGGATTGTTTTCATGATTGACCCCCTATTTCTAAAAACACACAAGAATACTCATCTTGAAGTGATTTCAGCATAACGTCACTAAAAAGTGATATAGTTCTATATAAAGCTTTCTGCTCATCTGTTCGCGCTATTCGACGACAAGGTCGCGATGAATGATGCGATGAAGCGAGCCGCTGTCAATGGTGACGCGTGCCACATATGTTCCTTCATCAAGGTCTTCTGGCAATTCAATCAAGAGTGTCTGCGTGGTCCTTTTTCCTCGTGAAAGGTCAAGCGGGCCTGCTGCGGCTGACATGACTCCTAAATCAGGTAAGCTCACGCGAACTTTGGCATCTTCAAGTTTTACGTCGCCGGTATTCCTGAACGATACAAAAACTGGAACTAGTGTTCCCGGCTCTGCATAATCAGGAAGGGCTATGGCGCCGATTGAGACTTCCAAGTCGTTCTCCTGCTCTTCGATTTCTTGCGCGAACGTGCGCGTTCCGACTGTCATGCGAAAGGAAGTTACCGCGTTGTTGCAGGAAAGTGTGACAGTATCGGTTCCTTCAAATGAAGAGTTGAGTCCAAAAACGCGCAGGTCTCTTCCGACAAAGAGTAGCCGATAGTTCTGTGAGTTTGAAAGTACGCTGAACGCGAGGAGTGAGCTTTGCGGGTCGAGGCATTGCAAAACAATCTCAGGATAAACAAGAGTTCCATCAGGGCTTCCTTTCTGAACGAATTGATTTGAGAGACTATTCCAACGCGCGCTTCCAGTGCCATTGGTTCCATTCGTGCCATTAGTACCATTGTTAACGCCACTGTTTAGAACTTGCAAAGTAAATCTTGCCTGTACGTCGTTGCAGGAAAGTGTCACAAACTCTGAGCCGGCATAACCTGGGTCAAGACGTGAAATGAATAAATCGACTCCATAGATGTACAAAGTATAGTGCTGGTGTGTTGATGCAAGAGTCACAAGTTCTGGCCCGTCAGGGTCTTCGCACTGGTTTGCAACGCCAGGATATATCATAGTGTAATCTTGTGTGCCTTGCTGGACGGTTACATCATGTAATGTGTTCCAGTGTGCAGGTAAATCCTGTGTTAACTGTTCTGGTCCGCTCGGGAGTCCAGGCAAGAATGGAATGTCAAAAATCCAGTCGAATCCATTGCCAAAACCGTTTCCCGAGTCAGTAGAGGTTGTCGTGATCGGGGTTAGTTCTATTTGTTGACCTGGGAATGTAGTGAATGTGTCCGGAAATTGTCCTGGCAATTGCGTGAACGTGTCAGGAAAAGCTGACGAGTCAAGCGGAGTGAACGTATCGGGGAATGCAGCAGGGTCTAAAAGAGTGAATGTTTCTAGGAACCCTTCTGTCGGTACTGCGCTGAACGTCTCGCCACTTGGGAACGAACTGAATGTGTCAAATGTTTGCGCAATCACCACGGTAGATAAAATGACAAAAACAAAAAGTACAAGTCCTTTTTTGAAAAGTGTGTTCATGCGTTTCACCGGCTGCGGACGTAAGGAATTGCGAAAAGTGTTTTTCCTTTGAGTCCTGCTGTGTATTCGCCAGTAAGCGTTGTGCTTGTATCTTCAAATGAACGCAGCACCTCGTTTGTTTTGCCGGAATAGACAACTCCTTTCTCAAAGAGAATGTTACCATCTCCAAGTTCGGTTGCTCTCCTATCCAAGTCATTTGCGTCTCTCACATTTCTCACGTATACGCTTTCTCCAGCCTGCGTGAATTCATGGGTTTTGTCCACTTCATGCACCAGTTCAAGTGCTTGGTTAGGAGTAAGGGCTCCTGCTGCAAACGCAGTTGCAACGTAGATTGTAGGCTCTTTGTCCAAATGTTTGTCGAACAATCCTGCGCCAAGGCGCTGTCCTGTTTTCTCATCTCGTGCAGTTGCTCCGATAGCGGCGTAGATTGCTTTTCCTTGAGGTGTTGCAAGATAGTTTCTTACTACTGCTGTAGTGAATAAATCAACTTTGCTAGGAGCTACAGATTGATCTTGACGCATTGCGGCGCGCAAGGCATAAGCTCTCTTAAAGTTGCCTTTGAGTGCTTCTTCTTTTGCAAGTTCCATGTTAACTGCGTATACTGTTTCACACTCTACGTTGGAGTTTAACACGTATGCTTGTCCGTTGACCGAGACAAACTGTGCGTCTTTTCCATCGAGGTTATCTGCGCCAAATTCAGTTTTAAAACCTACAAATTTTCCGGCAAAGAAAAATATGTGGTCTCCATGCACTACCTTAATGTTGTTATTCACTACCTTAATGTTGTTATTCGTAAGTGCTGATCTAAACTTTTCGCTCATTTTATCAGTTCCAAGTGTATATTTTATTTGGTCTGCAGTTGGAGTTATTACTTCTCCAGCATATGTGCCAGTAGTCACAATGCGTCCTGCAAGGCTAATGTCTGCGCCAGACACAGGGGATGAAGGTTCAAATGGAACGTTCTTGAGCGCTCCTTGATTGAAATCAAGCTGGTATGTTTTTGCGTCGATTCCAAGCATGATGCGGTCAGCTGTTTCGTTAGCGGTTAGGTTGACATCTGAAGTTAGGGCTGCGTATCGTCCAAAAGTTTCAAGAATCTTATTTCTTTGTGCTCCTTGTGTCACCGCAGCAACTTCATCGTTAAGAGTCTTAAGAATAAGATGATTTTGTGCTTGAACTGTTCCCCGTACTGTGGGTGTTGTAGTTACTGCTACCGCTGCTCGCAAAAGCGCGTCGCGTAGTGGAAGAACATCGTTAAGTACTACTATTGATTTTGTAACTGTCTCAATAAATCGCGTGGTTAAATCCGCAATTACTGCTTCAGAAGCCCACAACTTAGGTGCTTCTTTTCCTGTTGCGCGTTGATAATTTCCGTTCACAATTTGAGCAGGTGCTGCTGCTGTGTGAGTGACAGTGGATAATTCATAGCGCGAAGGAGTATCTTCAACCGCAAGTTTTGTTGGGCTTGATTTGCAACCTGCACTAGCAAGTCCTGCAGCAGCCGCTGCAACAAGAAGTTTTTGTTCGAAATTCATTTTATTTTACCTCCGGGGTTAAATACGCGCGACGAAGTTCTTCAGGTGTTTTGCCTTCATTAACTCCGCGCAGCAAATTTTGATAGTTGTCTTCACTGATTTTGGATTGAAAATAAGCAATGCGCGCTTCCTTGATTATTGCATCATAAGATTCACGTGCTTCACGCGGAGCTGTTGATATGCCTGGAACAGATGGTGCTGTGGAAACTGCGGGCGTGGCTGGCGCTGGTGGAACCAAAGGAGCAGGAGATGGCGCGGCAGGTGATACTGGTGCTGGAACAACTGGTGAGGCTGGCGCGGGTGCTCTTGCCAATTCAAGCGCTCCAACACGTGTTTCCAATTTTTCGCGTGCTGACGTTTCTTCGCGTGCTGACGTTTCATTACCAAGTGTTTTTACAAGCGCGTTTTTTTCTTCCATCAGTTTTGCGTAATCTGTAATGTATGTAGTAAATTGCGTTTGCAGATTTGCAGCCTTTGTAGTTGCTTTATTGATCTGGCCAACTAACCACTTGTCGTTTTCAAACAAAGTCTTATTTTGTTGGTTGATTCCATCTTGTAATGCTTTGATGAGTTCAAGATTGTGCGTGTACCATCGTTCAACTGTTGCGTTGGTATTGCTTAACGCTTGAGTGAGTTGATCATCGCGCGCTTTCGATTCATAAATGCCCTTTCGCAAGTCATAGAGACCTTGAGCGGTAAGTGTTACTCCCGTATTTGGAGCGCCTATCATTCGCGCAGTATAAGGCGAAATAGTAACTTTCATAAGTGCTGCTCCAGTGACTCCTTCAAGTTGTTTCAAGTTGACATCAAGTGGAGGAATAGAGAGTGCAAATGGTGCCTCGTCCGCGGATAGTTTTGGTGATGGTGATGTATTACTTGGTTCTGCGACTTTTGATGGTTGTTGTGCAGGAGTATCAACATTCTTTTCTGCATCTTTTTCTACTTCTACAAGAGACGCGTCATCAATTTTTGTAGGGGGGCTGCGACAGCCAAGAAGCATTGAGCCACTAAGTACTCCTGCAAGTGTGATTCCTGGTAAGAAATCATTTTCCAAAATGTGTTTAAGATTCAATTGCATCCCCCAAAACTGGTTTAAAGCATAAGTGTTATTTAAATTTAACTATCCTGGAGTAGTGTCAATCTCATCTAAATGAGTAGTAACAAACTCAAAAAAAGGTAAAATGGATTAATCTGTCTTTGAAGACCTAAGGATATAGCGCAGTGCGACACCGCCAACTACTCCACCTATCTTGTCCTTTTGTTCATAGCCACCAGACAAGTCAAGCATGAGTTGATTGCTGATTCTGTATCCACCGACCGCGCCTACGCCCCAGCCAGTGAATGAATTATTATCTGATGGACCAAATGAACTTGTTGAACGTACATTCGTGGTGCTGGCTTGTCCCGCAACACCCGCGTACCATCTACCAAAGTCGCCAACAAGAGTCAGCCCGCTACCAAATGTCGTTGCGTCACTGCCAAGCTTTACGTTTCTTCCTTGAACGTTTACATCAAGTGAGCGGTCGACATTTGACCAAGAAGTACGGGGAATCGCGACAAGATGTCCACCCATTGGCAAGTCAACAATATCAACAAGGTCCACAGACGCGCTTGCATTGACAAATCCGCCGTGAGCATCACCAGTTAAACCTTGTTTTGCGTCAAGGCTGCCATAAAATATTGCGCCACCCTTAACATTCGCTTGGAATCTTCCGTTCATGAACAGTCCTTCTGCTCCAGCGACACCAATGTTCTGATGCTGCAAATTTCCATCGCCACCAACTGAAGACACGCCAAGGTAAGGACCAAGTGCGAGAACTTTGTCGTTGAAAACAGCAGTAGCTGGTGCTTCCTCACCGATACGATACCTGTCAACCATTGCTGAACCTGAGACATCTACACTCCCTTGCGTAAACTTGCCATCCTGAGAACGGAAAAATTGCCCATATGAGGTCACTCCTGTGCCGTTGACTACCACTGGCCCCACGTACCCAAATGCTCTTGCGCGGCCAACTACTGCGAGTGTTTCTTCGCCAAAGATTCCGCCAAGCTGAATAGTATTAGGGTTTTTGCGACCCAAAAGTCCGTCGAATGCACTTGACGATGCTGAATCAGAAGAGTTAGGAGATGCCGTATCTTGTGCTTGTACTTCTGCACCCATAATTGGCAATGCCATAGTCGCGGCCACGATGACTCCAGCGTTTGACCGAGAAACTCTTGGTGTTGGTTGATAGTTGTTCATCATATTCCCCCACAAACCGCACATATTGCGCAATTTGGATATTTGTTACTACTCTGGAGAAATACTATTTAAACATTTCGTTAGTTACTATTCAAAAGAAGTTAAAAAAGTCATTCACAAAGTATTAAAGCACGCAAAACAAAAAAGAAAAGATGAACGTTGTGGTTGTGGGAGCAGGGCCTTCAGGAAACACTGTTGCGCAAAAGCTCGCTAAAGCTGGACATTCCGTGGATGTTTTTGAAGAGCATCCGCAAGTAGGGAGGCCGATTCAATGCACAGGGATTGTAACCAAGGCGCTCTTTGAGTTCGCTCCAAAAGACGATTCCTACGTTACTAACGAGTTGGAAGGAGTCCGCATCATTGCTCCATCAGGAAAGACGCTCGAGATTCCACTGCACGAATGGGTGATCTGTCGAGAAAAGTTTGATTCATTCCTTGCAGGACGCGCGCAGGAAGAAGGGGCAGCGTATCATGTCCGCCACAAATTCACCGGAGTCAAAGGCAATAGTGCAATTTTCCAGTCAGAAAATCAAGTGATTGAAAAAGAGTTTGACATTCTTATCGGCGCTGACGGTCCATTCTCCGCAGTGGGTCGCGCAAGTGGTTTGCTCAAAGACCGCCAATATTATATTGGCTCGCAGGCGACCATAACTGGTAAGTTCGACCCGCAGTGGTTTCTTACTTTTTTTGGTGCGTGCGCTCCGGGTTTTTTCGCTTGGGCAGTGCCGGAAGGAAGCGACCGCGCGCGTGTTGGTGTCGCAACGAAAAAAAAGGTGCATGATTACTTTGAATTGTTGCGACAGAAATTTAATGGCGAAATTGTCGAGCGCCAAGCTGGTCCGATTCCCATTTACAACGGCGCAAAAAATGTCCAGAAAGGGAATATCTATCTTGCAGGTGATGCCGCGGGTGTTTGCAAGAACACAACAGGGGGAGGAATCATTACCGGGATGTGGTCTGCGCAGATACTCGCAGATTCAATTCTAAGAAAGAAAGACTACTCGAAAGCGCTCAACCCGCTTCGCAGGGAACTCTGGATTCATGAAAAGTTGCGCAACATGCTCGACCGGTTTAGCGATGAGGATTACGAGAACTTGGTGGATTGGATGTCCAAGGCAAAAGTCAAACAACTCCTTGAAGCGCACCCGCGCGAGTACCCTTCAAGGTTTATCTCGAAATTGCTGTTAGCCCAGCCCAAGTTTTTAGCGTTTGCGAAGTATGCGTTTGCGTAATAGAAACAAATTTATAGAAATTGACACTCTTGAAAAGCTCATGAAGACCGCAATTCTTTTGCTCATCGTATTAGCGGCTTGCGCGCAGGAGGTACAAGTGCATAACCTCTCACCGCAGCAGGCAAAAGAATTGCTGGATAGTAAAGAAGAGCTTAACCTGTTCGTCCTTAACGTGCATACTCCGTACGAAGGAAAATTGGAGGGCACGGATACAATTATTGAAGACTGGGAACACATATCCGTGCACCATGACCAGCTGCCAAAGAATAAACAAACTCCTATTCTTGCATACTGCCGTTCTGGAAGGATGAGCATTTCTGCAGTCGAACAACTTAAAAAATTGGGCTACACGAATATTTACCACCTTGATGGCGGGATGCGCGCGTGGTCTGCTGCAAGTTTTTCAGTTGTTGATAAAAAGTTTGAGTGAGATTCGCAACATTTTTAAGTCGGGCACTGTCCTCCTTCTAATAATGGACGAACAATCAAAGGAGGAGAAATCTGGCGTTAAAGACTATTATATTAAAGCCAAGCACAGATTCTTGCAAGGAAGTTCGTTTGTTAGAAAGCATTCGCTCGTATTCACTCTTCTCCTTGTACTGTTGTTGCAAGTCCTTCCAAACCCTGGAGGAACCTATCCTTGGGGTGGGCTGTGGATTCGCCAGCAGTCCGAGAACTTATTATTTGCCAACCAGGTTGCCACGTCAACTCTTGATAATTTTGTGCGTCAACAAGCGGGTCAGGTTGTGGCACAGCAGTATCCGAATCTGCCTGATGCCAACCGCCAAAAGTTGGTGGATGATGTCACCAAAAAGATTTTTACTGAAAAAAAGGGTGAACTTGCTTCCCAGCATGGCACGCTCGCCCAGGAAGTGCGGGACCATTTCCAATACGATGAAGGGGGCAAGAAGTATACATACATGCCTGACATTGACCCCTATTATTACTTGCGTTTCGCGCGGAATCTTATAGAGAAAGGACACGTTTATGACGCGCTCAAAAATGGTAAGCAGTGGGATAACCATATGTCTGCTCCGTTTGGGACTGGTGTGGAAGAGACTTGGCATCCGTATGTTCTTGTAGGCATCTATGAACTAATGTCCATTTTCAATCCACAGATTCCGTTGATGCAGGGAGCTGCGTACTATGGGCTGGTTTTGATGTTCATTTCAACCGTGCTCATCTTTTTCCTTACACGAAGGATTGCGGGAAACCTCGCAGGATTCTTTGCTGCGCTGCTGCTTTCTCTTCTTCCTTCAATTTTAGGACGAACCCCTTGGGGTCATGCTGATACGGACGCTTACAATATTTTCTTTCCAACACTTGCTTTTTTCCTTATTATTGAAGCGGTTTTCGCGGACAATTTCAAGAAAAGGGTGCTGTTCGCAGGGTTAACCGGGGCATCCATTGGAATCTACATCAAATTCTGGAGTGGCTGGTGGTACGTGCTCGATTTTATAATTGGAGCGCTAGTAATTGCGCTTGTGTTCGAGCTTGTACATAACACGCGAAAATGGTCCAACAATAATATCCTTGACTTCTTGCTTCGAATTGTTTTACTTGCACCTATCGCAATCCTGCGTGACTTGGTGACTGACACGCGTAATTTTGTTGGTCGAATAAAGACAGACAAGCACATTCAAAAATATGGGATTATCGTGACAATCTTGCTCGTTTCGTCCGGTATTGTTTCTGTTATCGTGGGTGGTTTCAATAACTTTATTGTGGGGCTCACGCGTGGGGCAATCACGTTCACCGCAATTAAGAACGCGAGTCTCCCGACGCTCTGGCCTAACGTGTTCACCACGGTTGCCGAGCTAAATGCATCATCGCTGGGCGAAGTGGTGAATTCTGCTGGAGGATTGCTGGTGTTCTTCATCTCCATGCTTGGCGCGCTTCTCCTCTTATTCAAAGGAAGAAAAGAGCACGCGTTTGAGTTTCCCTACGACCTTATCTGGCCAGTGTTGCTGATTTTATTGACGATTGGAGTAGTGAATGCATGGTACGCATTCATTGTCGTCCTCTGCCTGCTTATCGGACTTCTTGTAATCTATAAGAAGTATCACCAACGCGACCATGACATCTTGCTCGGTGTTCTTTTGGCGCTTTGGTTTATCGGAACTACTTATGCTGGAATCAAGGGCCAGCGTTTTGGGATGCTTATTGGTCCTGCGGTTTCGGTCGCGTTCGGCGCTGCCGCGGGAATTTTGTACACTGTTTTAGCTCCGTTTGCTCAAGCACATTTGAAAATAAAGAAAATGCTCACAGGCATCCTTATCATCATATTATTCGGCATTTTTATCATCGGTCCGACATCAAGCGGCCCGCATATGGTGCGCGCCGCGTACAGTATGACTTCGCAAGACCTTCCGATTGTGAATGATGCGTGGTACAACGTGTTGACAAAAATCAAACAGGAAAGCAAGTCTGACGCGATCATTAATTCGTGGTGGGACTTTGGCCACCATTTCAAATATTTTGCTGACCGCCAGGTTACTTTTGATGGTGCTTCGCAAAATGCTCCGCAGGCGCACTGGATTGGTCGTGTCCTCCAGACACCTGATGAGAAAGAAGCAGTTGCTATCTTGCGTATGCTTGACTGTGGTGGTAACAGCGCGTTTGATGTGGTGTATAACAAGACGCAGGACCCAATAGTCTCAATCAACATGGTGAAAGAAATCATCATGTTAGATAATGCGGAGGCAAAAAAGTATGCGCAGGACCGTGGAGTTCCAGAAATCACGCAGTATACGCATTGCGCCCCTCCTGAAAATTTCTTTATCACGAGTGCGGACATGAGCAGCAAGTCTCAGGTCTGGTCTCACTTTGGATTGTGGGATTTCAAGCGGGCAGAAGTCTGGCTGCGCTGGCGTTTTGTTGATCAAGAGACTGCAGTTCCGCAGATGATGGAACGGTTCAACTGGTCGCGCGAGGCTGCTGAAAAGAGTTATCAGGACGCTCAGGATATCATGGCTGGAATAAACCCTGATAGTCGCACTGAAGGAGATCCTGAAACTCTTGCTAACCAATGGATAAGCCCTTGGATTGCGTACATTAACAATCCTGAGCCCTGTCAGTCAACAAAGGACCTGATAAAGTGTGGTTCTGTTCTAGTAAATTTGTCAAGTAAAGAAGCGCAGGTTCCTGTTCAGGGAGGGTATGGACTTGCGGGTGTGCTTGTGAGTTATGATCGAGAGGGAAATATCACACGCACCAAGCTTAATGGTAATGAACAGCTTACTGTTGTGACCTGGCCGCAGGGTAATACCATCATGGGAATTGGACAGTTGCAATACTTAAGCGAGAGCATGTTCACTCGTCTCTTCTATATGAACGGCCTTGGCCTTACTCACTTTGATCATTTCGCGGAAGACAACCAGCTTTTTTACGGTAAGGTTTCTGTTTGGAAAGTCAACTGGGCAGGTGGGGAAAAACGCATTCCTGCGGATGTCGCTCCAAAAACAAATATTACTTCGGGTGCGAATGTGAAACTCAACTATATCGGCTGGCTGGATAACGGTACGGTGTTTGACTCTAGTATTCTGAGCTGGCAGGAGAACAATGTCACACAATTCACAAGTTTTACAGGGGCTCAAACCAACCTGCTTGCGATAACATTTGGTGGCAGCGGGTTGATTCCTGGTTTTGAAAAACGTATTGAAGGGATGAAAAAAGGAGATGAGCGCACAATCACGATTCCGCCAGAAGAAGCATACGGTACTGATCCGTCAAAGCACCCGCTTGGTAACAAGACTTTGCATTTCAAGGTACACGTAGAGAGTATTGAATAATGTACACCACCCATCCAAGTAATGAGCGATCCGTTCTTCGGGAAGTCTGGAAGGGCTTGATCGAAGTCTGTGCGTGCAACGGAAGCACAGTATATTATAATAAGACGGTTGTGCGTGGAGAGAATTGGCATTCCATTGCCATCGAACGACATTATATTTTTCCAAAACAAGCGATTCCCAAGATCGGGATGAGTGTTGTTCACCAACATGCATATAATAACAGAGTTGCGCGGGCCGAAGTAAGTATGCTACACGACTCTTCACAAGTTCAAGGATACCTTACAATTTTATATGGAATAGAGGGAACTAACAAGCCATATTTGAGTATGGTGACATTAGGAAAGCACCAACTTCCAGCTAACGTGGGAGAACTATGCGTTATGCCATCCAGACAACGCGTCCGCTTAAGATAAGGACTGCTGCAAATATGGCCATGATTGCGACAATGCTTGCGACTGCGAGTGCGAGTTTACTCATTTCAAATGTTACCTCTTTTATGTACAGCAATCACTCTCTTCTTGAAAGTATTTAAATATTTGCGCGGGAAGCCTCCTCCCGCTGCGGGGATGTGCCCTCCTGCGTTGCTTCCTTGAAAGCCTTTGGTTGCGTTCTCAAGGAGGGTGTTGACTCCTAGTTTGCAGTCATTTCTTCGTGCGCTTACCGAAATAAAAGGTTTGCTCGTGTTGATGATAACTATTGTATTGTGGGGGTGATCCAGACCTAAAATCGTGCTTAAAACAGAGTGGATGCGGTAGCGTGAAGTGAGTTTGTAGAGCAAAAGTTCTCCGTGAGTTTCTTTCTTGCGTTCAAAAAGCTGCACGTGTTTGCCGATTTCTTTATCTATGATGTGTTTGTATCGCACTAAGGGAGCACCAAGAACATCCTGATACAACTTTGCATCGTACATTGTTCTAAATGATTTCCCGCAAAGAAGAGTGTCGTAAACTTCGACACTGCTGATGATTGTTGCGACTTCGCCGAGCGCAGTTTCAAATAAGTTATCTGTAAGAACAAGGTCGTATTTACGATAAACCAATCTTATCCAGTCCATCCACGGTGCAGTTGCGATGTCTGCAATGGACGCGCTTACTGCCATCCAATCAAGGTCAGAAACGTCTACAACCCGAGAAAGTGCGTCGTAGGCGAGTTTTGCTGTGCAGTATTGTTGCGCTTTCCCTTCCATAAACAGTTGTGGCTTGTAGAATAAAGCAGGAAGCTTATCAGTGTCAGCATATATTTTGTGATGGTCTATGACGAGAACATCACGGTTTTTTGCTGCAGCGCGAAGTCCTTTAAGATATTGTTCGGGGCTAAAGTCACAAGTAATAAGTTTAGTGATTTTTTTCTTACGAAGCTGCGCAAGCATGCCTTTAGTGATGCCGTAATTTTTTTTGTCAATAGGTAGGTGCAGCTCAATAGTTCTTCCACGCAATCGTTCGATTCCTTTTGCGACGATGACTGCGCTGCAAATGCCATCAGGGTCAGTATCGTGAATGATGCAGACCTTGTCTTGCGGTGTTATAGCTCGAAAGAAGTAGTCCACGCGTTCAAGCAATGCGGTATTTACTAAGTGCAACATGGAATGGAGGAAAATAAAACATTGGCGCGAGAATGGAGATACGCACGCCAATGGTGAGGGGGGAAATCAGTGTCAAGCGGTGGAGTTGGTAAGTTTAAAGTGGTAGGTCCTTGCGGACCCACCCTGTGAGTGATGTCTGGCAACATTTGTTGCCGCTGTGTTGTGATACGCCAGCATTGGGAAACTGTGAGACACCGGAAGCATTCATTTCCGATGTTTTCTTCAATGAATTATCTATTGCCAAAAGATTTATATATACTTATGGCATTGGATGTACGGCAAGTACGGCGTGTGAGTGTTGCCGCAATAGTCAAAAGTTTGAAAAAAGAGGTGTGATATGATAATCAGACGACTAGTCAAAGCAGGCCAAGCATCTCATACTATTTCTCTTCCTAAAGAATGGCTTGACAAGCACAAGCTCAAGAAAGGAGATCTTGTTTACCTCTACGAAAAAGGGGAAAAAGACTTAATGATTACTCCGGAAAGCAAGGCCGATGAGCCAATTCCAACTAAGGAAATCGCAATCAATGTGGACAACAAGGAGTTAAGCACATTGCAGCGCGAAATCACAAGTGCTTACATCAACAATTACAACACCATCATGCTAACAGGGGAAAGCATCACTGAAAAAACCAAGGACATTCGTAAGATGCTGCACGATTTTGTCGCGCTTGAAGTCGCTGACCAGACTGCAAAAAGCATCATCGCAAAAGACTTGCTCAACCTCAAAGAAATAAGTGTTGACAAAACTGTGAGAAGGATGGATATGCTTGTCCGCAGCATGATTCAGGATTCTATTGCGACGCTTGAGAACCCTGAGCTTGCCCAGAGCGTGATTGTGCGCGATTACGAGGTCAACCGCGCGTATTTCTTGCTCATGCGTCTTCTTAAGAGCGCGTTTGCTAATCGTCAAATTGCCGAGTTTTTCCAGCTTTCAAACGAGAAGATGCTCAGTTATTATTACTTGACCATCAACTTGGAGAACTTTGCGGACTGCGCAAAGCAACTAGCAGAATATCTTGCGAAGGAAAAGAAGAAGGATAAGATCAAAACCATCTTCGATAATGTGGAAAAGGGTTATCTTGACGCCATGAAAGCATACTTCACCAAGGACAAGAAGCTTGCCGATAGTGTTGCGCTGGCGCGCGACCAGTCGCTCAAAAGTGCGGGTGAACTCCCTCCCGGGATGGCTGAACTTTTTAGAAACATGATCACGCTGACGAATAATGTGTCAAGGTTGGTTATGGATGAATAAATGACGCTTCGAATTGAGCAAAGTGCAGGAGTAACATGGTTTGGAGAAGCTAAGAATAAAGATGCTATTGACCAGTTTCCAAACGCAAAAGACACCGTAGAATTCACTGATGACTCATGCAAGCAAGTAGTTGCGAAAAAACCAGTCATGACAATAGGAAGAGACCCGAATAACACAATTATGCTAGGTAATAAAACCGTGTCAAAATTTGGGTGCATGCTGCAACAAGAAGTGACCGGCTGGTTCTGGAAAACCGAAAAGTGGTTTGTAAAAGACATCGGTTCAAGAAATCCAATTCTTATTATTCGTAAGGGATATACTCAAATTTCTGTCCCTAAAGATGATGGCGTTTCTAAGGGCGTCCAACTAGAAGACGAAGATGTTCTTGCAATAGGGTACGCGGTGCTCATGATACATCTTACGTGAGAAAGTCAGATTGATTATGGACGAGTTAGTTTTCTTTTCAATCCTATGATTGTGCAGGCAAGAAGGTATTGATAAGCTATTGTTGCGATTATGCCTAAGATGAGGAAGCCTACATGCCAATCGGGATTTTCTAACACAAGAAGTGGCCAGGTAAGAATATCAATAGCAATCCAAAAGGCAGAAAATCATACAATTTCTCATACCATCGCACGCTACACGAGCCCTCCGGAATGCACACTGTACCTAGAGAAGGGAGATAGGCTAAGAAAAAAGAAAGGAAAAACCTAACAAAAAATTTACTTATTCAAGCTTGCTGGGTAAGGATAGCGGGGTGGTTCTTGTACTTCCCATGCTCGTGCGCTTGCTGGGCTTTCAACATTTGTTGGTGCTGGCACTCCTGGGATGCGGTATCCAATAATCTGCTCTTGTTCATCGGTTGAAGAGAAAGGCACTCCTGCCATTGGTGGGCATAAGCACTGGCCTGCAAGTTCGTATCCATCAACTGAATATGTCCACTGTACATCGCCAACGGGAACAAATCCTCTGGCCATGTATCGCTCGGTCTGCATTGCCACTTCGGCAGGGGATGCTGCGAATGCGAAAGTGCACGGGCTGTCACAGAATCCGCTTGGCGCATTGCCCATAAGTGTCGGTACTGCTCCCGTACTTTTTTTCGCTCCCGAAAACATGAGAACTAATCCAATAACTGCGACGATGCCGATGATTCCCAGAATCACAAGTGCTACGCCACGATGTTCTTCTTCCATTATATTCACCTCTTTTGACTATGAATTAAACAAGACGTGAGTATTCAGGTATATAAATGTTGCTTTTGAGATGCGCGTTGAGCAGCCTGACAAATGTCACAAGATTTTTATAGAACTGCTTAAAAAGCAGAGACATGACTGCACAAGTAGTTCCTTGTATCGATTATTTTGCCGTGACTGGCCCATTTATCGTTCAATCTGCTCTGCGCTCCGCAGGGGCTTCCAAAGTGTTATCTGAACGACTTGTAGGGGAGATGAAACCAAAACCAGACTGCATCCCGATTGGTATTGGATATCAGGCGCCGAAAGGTCCAATACTAAGATTACATATTAATCGTGAGAAACTCGAAAGCTTATTGAATGACGGTTACTTTGTTGCTGCATCAAATGACCAGATTTATACTGCGGAAGGATTTCGCAAAGAGCTTGCAAAGCATACTTTAGTCAGAAATAATTAGTTGAGTTCTATTTTTTCTTCCGTAACCGTTCAAAACTCTGCGCGACATCGATGATGTACTTACCATCTTCCATTTTGAAAATCAGTGGCGCTTGCTGGAACAGCTTGACCAAGTCGAGTTCGTACTTTCCTGGTTCGGTCACATGGACGCTTTCAAAGTCAAGCACAACGGGCAGGTCTTCGCGTTCTCTTCCCACAAGGCCCATCACATCATCTTCAATCTGCTGGCGTTGTTCAACATCAAGTGTTTGTGGTATTGTGTTCTTCATTCGTTCAAGTTTTTCTTTGCGAATGAAAAAGAACACGCGCGCTCCGCACGAGCAACCTTTTAATATCTCGCTAGCTCCATCATCATACAGAATATTACAGCGGACGCACTGGTGGGGCATGGTTATTTGCGCTTCTTGCGCGCTGCCTCCTGTACTTTGGAAGCTCCAGATTTTATCTGGCGTACCTCTGAGTTGCTACGAGAATGTGTAACCGACGCTTTGCTTTGCCGAAGCTCAGAAGTGAGCAGTTCTATTTGTCCTGGGTCGTTCTTGATTTTCTTGACGATGCTAGACGGTCCGATGATAGTGAGTCCTTGCGTATCGCCAAACAAATACCCTAGGACATCGTATTTGAGCTTCTGCAAACCATCTTTTGCGGTTTCAGATGGGTTGATAACTGCAAGTTCGATTCCTTTGAATTCTTTGTTGATTTCTTCCATCGTTGTCTTGATGAGCTCTGTTTCTTCCTCTTGGCGCAGTCTGCCCTGCAAAAGAACTATCTTATTCTCTTTCGCAATCGATAATAGCTTTCGGATCCGTCCAACTCCGCTTAACGGTTCGATTTCAGTGTAGGGAACAAAATGCAAAGTAACCATTTACTTCGCCGCCAGCTCAAAGAGCTTTTCGTAGAACTCGTCCATGTTTTTGCCGTATTTGGCGCTGATTCCGAACACTTCGTATTGGGGGAATGCGCTTTGAACTTTGCGCAAGGATGCTTTTTTCAGGTCAATTTTGTTCGCAACAATAAGAACGGGAATGTTTCGCGCCGCTAAGTTTCCGATGATGGTAACGTTAACCTGTGAATAAGGATCTTCAGTGCAATCAAGCACTACCAGAACTGTATCCACTTGGTCAAGCCATTTGATGCTTTCGATGACTCCTTTTGTTGCCTCACGGGCCCGCTTTTTTGCCTTTCCTGCGGACATTCCTGCTTTCATGAAGTCTTCGTAGTCAATCTTTGTCGCAATACCAGGGGTGTCAACCAGGTTGAACATGAGCTCTTTTCCTGTTTTTCCCTTTATGGTAATCTGGTCTTTAACGTTGATTTCGCGCGTCTCGTGTGGGATTGCTGAAGTAGTGCCCATTTCTTGGCCTAGCCAGTCAAGGCAGATTTTGTTGGCCAAGGTGGTTTTGCCTGAATTTGGAGGTCCGTACAGTCCCAGTTTGAAGTTTTGTCGTGGACCAAAGTCCCAGAATTGCTTGAAAAATGCTTTTAATCGTCCAATCATTGAATTCCCCGCCTTTTTTCTATCGTCATATCTCTATGACGGAAAAAAGACCAGCCAAACCACAGTTCGGCGCGCCTTTTTACAAGTAGTGTTCCCTTACTTGACTATTTATAGTTTTCGCCACTTCAGGAAGTAGTCCATTTATAAACACTTTAAAAAGGAACCAAAAAAGGACGTGACTTATATAAAAATAGTCACTTTAAAAGGACAAAATATAGCGAGGTTTATATAATGGTTATAAAGATAGTGAGACTCATGGAAAGGGGAGAAAGTTCACCACGGTTACCAGTCAAAGCTAGTGACCAAGCCATGTGGACTGCAGATTTTGAAGTGCTTATTGAACGTGCTGCAAAAGCAGTTCCTTGTCCTGAAAGGAAAACCGCAACAAACATCTCAGAACCTTCTATTCAAGAACCAATCCCTCCTCTTGCAGAGTATGTTACCAAAAAAGGATTGGTGAAACGTGCCACGCGAAGAGATTTCCTAAAAACAGTTGGGCTTGCCACGGTAGGCGGACTTGTAACCGGCTACGGATCGCGAAAAGGGATGGATTATTTAGGCGGGAAATTACTTGACATTATTGATACATCCGAAAGAGAAATCCGTCTACTTGCAAGAGATGTACAAGTGCTTTCCGGCGCAGTAGAGCAAAAGCTTGCGCAAGAAACTGCAAAGTTAGAAGATATGTACACAAAAGGACAGTTCCGTAAATTTGCAGATCTGGGAATTGCGGATCCTGCAGAGATTTCTGAATTTGAGGAAATTCTCAAGAACAGTGAAGAGTTTGAAAAGAGATATTCGTTTACAAAACGCACAGGTGAATTTGTGGACCGAATCAATAATCGCATTCTTTCAGTTGACAGGAAACTTGAAGAGCAACAGCCAGGATTCTTGCAAGGATTGAATGATGTGATGCGCGAAGCACGAAGAGCAGTAGGAGAAAAAATACTTGGGCGAGAAATTGTTGCAGGTACATACACTAAAAAACTTAATGCCTTGTGTGAGATTTACGATACAAATGAAGATAACCGTGTTGCTGAAGGTAAGGTGCTCGAGAAGATTAATGATTACCTCCGAACAGATAAAGCTCTTCTTACCGAAGAGCGTGAACTATTTGCATTCTTAAAGAATCAATATGAACAGGAAGGTGGGAGTGGCAGGGTTAAGGAGTTTGTTAAAAGTTACAATAAAACTGATGCTCGAAGTGATGCCCTCATAAAGCTGAAAGCAAACATTGCTGAAGCTGAGACACTGTATGGACAGATTAAAGAGAACAAAGTGTATATTCAACGACTGCAAGGATACTTAAAAGAAGGTATTAGCCTTGAAGAGGAAGTACGCGCCAAGCGGGCTGTTGAGTTTTCTAAACAAAAAGCAGAAGTGGACCAAAAAGTTCTCAAACTCAAAGAATCAGTAGACGACATTATCAAAGAACTCAAAGCGAAAGGTTACGAGATTGAAACTCGACAAGATATTGCAAACAAAAAGACTTGGGGTCCATACGCGAGGCAGGCAATGGAACTTTTGCACCCCCTTACAAGCTGGGCACCCCACATTGTAGGCGGACTTACCGCAGTCATTACCTGGCACTTGCGCAGGAAGAGCCAAAAACTAAGAAATACTGACGCTGCGCTGGAAGATCTTGCAGGCAAGCACAACGAGCTTTCGGATAAATACAATGAGTTAATCCATAAAACTTATAATGACGAGAAACCATAGGAAGGTGAAGTAAAATGCAAATCAAAGAATGTGTGTTGATTGAACCGTACACGTGTCATGAAGACGAGTTGATTGTCGAAGTGGCTAAAAAGCTGCGCAAAACCACGCTGCGTCATGTTTTCGTTGTTAACAAAGAGTCTCACCCTCAAGGAATAATCTCTGTGCTCGACATTAACAATCGTATCGTTGCTGAAGGTAAAGATCCTAAAACGATGAAAGCAAAAGATATCATGAGCAAACCGATTGACGTTATCAACTTCACAGATGATGTCGAACTAGTTGCTAAGAGCATGATTCAAAAGAGTCGTGCCATGAACGCAGTTGTTCGGGACAAGAAGATAGTGGGCATAATTACTATTACCGAACTATTGCGAATGGTGAAAGTATGAACCGTGAACAATTCATAAATTCAAACAAAGCAGAACTCGAGAAAGACAGAGATATTCAACAATATCTCAATAATGCAAAGAATGAAGAGGAAAGAAAATCGTTAGTTAAAGGATTGGAGGACTCGTTAGGAAAGGCGTATACGAGTTACGTAAAAGAATATGAAGAATCAAAAGGGTGGGGTTCCTGGTTGCTTCGAGGGGCAGGTCATGTTGCAAGCGGAATTGGAACGTACACGTTTCTTCTTGATGGTGGACTTGGTTTCAAAGGACTGGGAGTGTTGCTCGGCGGAGTGTCAGAAGCTATTGACAACCGCCGTTACGAGCAGTTTAAGGATAACTCACTTGAAGGAATAACCAAAGATGGCGTGAAGCTCGCGTCAGAATCCCTTGCCTCAACATTGTTGTCCTATGCTCCTTTTGGTGAATTGTGGAGATTGAAACGTGGAGAGAGTAAGTACGATGCAGCGATCGTGCGCCGTGCGCTCTACCACGCGAAAAACGAGTTCATCAAGCAGTTCGGTGAATACGATGCTGACCGTCCGAAAATCATTTCCATCGACAAGTTCGTGGACCCTGCGTACAGAGATGATGACAAGATTATCAGAATTCCTGAGTACGGTCACGAATACAAAGAAGCTGCGTAAGGTTTGTTTTTTCTTTTCACTTTTTTCTTAAACAAGTTTTTATAAACGTTTAGAAAAAAACAGTAACTTTAAAAAATAAACTAAAAAAATAAAATTATCGGCGTTTTCCGCCGCGTGCCATCTTTGCGCGTGAGATGTCGCCGTTCTTGTCGACAAAGTACAAGTATCCGCCGACTTTCTTGGCTCCGACTTTTGCAACGGTTTCTGATTTTCCTGCTTTACCCTTGCGTCCGCGTGCCATCTTTGCGCGCCCGATATCTCCTGCCTTGGTGACAAAATAGAGATATCCGTCTTCTTTCTTGACTCCTACTTTTGCTACTTTTTCAGCCATATGGTGTTCCTCCTCATTTTTTAGGAGGGGCTTCGAATAGAATCCTACGCCCCCATTTATGAGAACAAGTCAAACAAAAAGTTTGACGTGCCCCCGTCGATATTGCAATTCCGTCAAAGTTTATAAAGCTTTCTTTTTGCTCGACGATGAAGAACGCTGTTTACCATCGACACCAAAAACTTGTCAGTTCGTTGCGCAGAGCGGCAAGTTTTTGGAGTTGAAAAAGTACGCGCCCCCTAATTTTTACGCCGTGCCTTTTCAACAAAACGCGCTGGTTTGAGCAGTTTGCGCAGGCTTTCTGCCTCGTCGAGGTTTTGCTTTTGTAATTCACGGATATCAGTAACCGGTTCAGGTTCTAATTCGAGCTTACGTGCGCGCTCGAGCGCTTCTTTCTCCGCAGTTTTCATTTGAATTGCGCAGAACGCAAATCAATATAAACTTTTTGTGTAGAAATAACGCAATGAACAAAGGGTTGATTATCGGAGGAGAGTTTGGGAATGTGCTTGTCCGTCAAAAGAATGATTCTTCGCTCGAGTTAGGAGAACTACTAATCGCCGAGAATGAAAAAGGTAAAGTTATCATGCAAGTGTTCGACCTGATTTATGGTTCCCAGCTCTCCCAATCACATTTGGAACTTATTTCCGGTCTTAAATTAGAAGAGGATGATTCGTTGGAGCTCATGGATGCGAAGCTTCGCAATTATGTGCTGGCTCGTCTTAAAAGTCTGGCGTTTGTGGGTGAAAAAGACGCCGCTTCAGCAAAGACCCTTCCAACGTTTTTCACCAAAGTTCGTGATTTATTGCGCGAAGACGTGAGTTTTCTTACCGCTCCTGCGAATTCATTGATGCTCGGAAAACTGCGCAGTGGTTCAAAAGTGCTCGATGTTCCCGTCTGCATTGACGGAAAGAAAGCACTCAGCCATCACTTGTTAATCGCGGGCACAACTGGAAGAGGGAAAAGTGTGTTCATGACTAATCTGCTCAGCGAAGTGCTCGGCAGCAATTATGCAGGGATGCTGGTGCTTGACCCGCACAATGAATATTTCGAGCAGCTGCGCGTGCACCCAAAGGCAGAGGCATTGGTGTATTATTCCCGCGACGTGATTCCAGGAGCAAGAACCCTCAAAATCAATTTGAGTCAGCTGCATCCCAAGCATTTCGATGGCGCGATGGACTGGACCGACCCGCAGAGGCAGGCGTTAAGCGCGTATTATGGCAAGTATCGTGACGCGTGGGTCGAAGCGGTGCTGCGCGAGCAGCCGCTTGAGAAATACCATGAAGGCACGCTTGCCGTGGTGCAGCGTACGCTTATGCAATTGCTCCGACTTGATGTTGACGAGCAAAAGAACATCCACTCACAAGGGGTGTTTGACACGACTGCTGGAAAAACGACCTTGAGCGACATCGTCCAAGCGCTAGAAGAAGGTAAGACCGTCATTATTGACACGAGTTCGTTCCAAGGAAATGTCGAAGTGTTGATTGGGAGCATGATTGCTAGTGTGATTCTTGACCGCCAGAAAAGTTTTGCGCTTCAAGACATGCGTGCCCGTCCCGTAATCAGCATTGTGCTTGAAGAAGCTCCGCGGGTGCTTGGGAAAGAAGTCTTGGAAAAAGGGCCAAATGTGTTTTCTACTATTGCAAGAGAGGGAAGAAAGTTCAACGTTGGTCTTGTCGCAATCACCCAGCTTCCATCGTTGATTCCGCGAGAAGTTCTTGCCAATATCAACACGAAAGTGATTTTCGGGATCGAACTGCATTCGGAGCGTCAGGCGATCATCGAAAGCGCAAGCCAGGATTTGACCAGTGATGAAAGATTAATTGCGAGCCTTGACAAAGGGGAAGCGATTGTCACCAGCAATTTCTTGAGCTTTGCCATGCCGATGAAAGTCTTGTTGGAAGAGCGAAAGGCAAAGCCCCTGGAGCGGAAAAGTTTTGCGGGAGTAAAACTTTCATGAAATTCGCCCACATCGCCGACTGTCACATGGGTGGCTGGCGTGATCCGCGGCTAAGAGAAGCAAATGCAAAGTCGTTCAAGCTTGCGATTGACACCTGCTTAAATGAACAAGTCGATTTCGTTTTAATCGCAGGAGACCTATTCAACACTGCAGTCCCGGCAATCGACAGTCTGCGCATTGTCGTTGAACAGCTTAAGCGCATCAATGACGCAGATATTCCCGTATATTTCATCGCAGGAAGCCATGATTTCTCTCCAAGTGGAAAGACAATGTTAGACGTGATAGAGCAAGCAGGTCTTGGAATTAATGTAGCGCAAGGAGAAGAACTGTCTAACGGAAGGTTCACGCTCAAGTTCACTGTTGACCCAAAAACAAAAATAAAAATCACTGGGATGATTGGTAAGAAAGGTGGCTTAGAAACGGGATACTATTGTTATCTTGCAAAAGAGCAGTTGGAAAAAGAACCAGGGCCTAAAATTTTCATGTTCCACAGCGCAATCGCAGAGCTTAAACCTAAAGAACTTGAGCACATGGATGCTATGGCATGTTCGATGATGCCTGCTGGATTTGATTACTACGCGGGTGGTCACGTGCACATTGTTGACAAAACATCAGTGGAGCAGTACAAGAATATTGTCTATCCTGGTCCTGTTTTTCCAAATAGTTTTTCAGAGTTGGAGAAGTTAGGTAAAGGCAACATGGTAATTGTGGAAGACTGGAATATCCGCAACATTCTGCTTGTCATCCACCCAGTTATTTCTATTTCAGTTGATGCCGATAACAAAAGTGTTTCCGAAGCCAATAAATTGCTCAAAGAAGCGATCGCTAATAAAGACTTGAACAATGCTATTGTGACAGTCCGACTCCAAGGCTGTCTTACGCAAGGCCGCCCAGCAGACATAAGCTGGAACGATCTTCTGCATCAGGCATACGCGAAAAAGGCCTATGCTGTGTTGCACAATACCAATGCACTGAACTCAAAAGAATTGCAGATTACCATGGTGAAAGAAACCAATGTTGAAGAACTCGAAAGCCGTTTGCTCCAGGAGCACGCGAACCAGTTCAAGCTCTCGCAAGATGATATTGAGCTCGCAAGAAAGCTCATGCATTTGCTTTCTTCAGAGCGTGCGGATGGCGAGCGGGTTACCGACTTTGAAAGCAGGATGCATGCCGAAATGGATTCGTTAACCAAGTAACTTCAGAAGAAGTTCTCTAATAACAGCGGGCGACGCTTTTCCTTTTGTAGCGCGCATAACTTGCCCAATCAAGAACTGCAAAGATTTCTCTTCTCCTTTTTTGTAGTCTTCGACCGCTTTGGAGTTTTGCGCAATCGCAGTATGACATTCTTTGCGAAGCACTTCTTCATCAACGACCATTCCAAGGTTCTGTTCCTTGACGTACTTTACGGGAGAGAATTTACGCTCAGCTAGCTGTTCTATCAAACGTTGACCGATCCGGTCTGTGATTTTCTTTTGAGAAAGTAGGTTAAACAGTTCAGAAAGCGATTCTGCTTCAAATGCAGTTTCTTTTAATTCTTTGCGCTGGTCGTTGAGTAGCCGCAGGACTTCGCGTCTGACCCATCTGCTGGAAAGCAAGGGTTCAGCTTTTTTCGCGATTGTTTCAAACAATACTGCAACATCTAAATCAGCTGCGATAATGCGCGCATCCGTCTGGTCGATTTTCCACGTGCGTACCCATCGTGCGGCGCGCTGTTCTGAAAGTTCAGGGATTTTTTTCTGAATTTCCTTGACCCAATCATGTGAAACCTCGAACACAGGCAAGTCAGGTTCGACGATGTAGCCATAATCTTCTTCAGATTCTTTGTCGCGTAAGGAATAAGAAATGCCTTTTTCGGCGTTCCATCCTCGAGTTTCGCGTTTGACTTCCTGTTGTTTCTGCCGTTGTATTTCGTAGTGTAGTGCTCGTTCGATTTCTTTGAAGCCCGTGATATTCTTGAGTTCGACGCGTTGAAAGTTACGTTCTTTTATGGAAACGTTCGCGTCTGCTTTGATAACGCAGGTGTCTTGGTCGAAAATCCCCAGATAGCTCACAACGGAAAGCAGCTTTTTCATAAACTCTCGTACTTCCGCTGGCGAGTGCATATCCGGTTCGGTGACAATTTCGCACAGAGGGATTCCACTGCGGTTATAGTCAATCAAAGTCCCGCCAGATTCATGAATGAGTGCTCCAGGGTCTTCTTCGACGTGTAATCGTTTAATGCGGACGAGTTGTTTGCTATCCAAAGTAATTTGTCCGTTGCTCCCGAGCGGTTCTTCATATTGCGTAATCTGGAAGTTTTTGACAAGATCGGGATAAAAATAAGTTTTGCGGGAAAAAACAACACTCGGTGCGATCGTACAACCAATCGCAAGAGCGAGCTTTGTGGCCCATTCAAGTGCGAGTGCGTTGAGCACAGGTTTGCTTCCCGGGTGTCCTAGGCACGTCGGGCATATGACGGTGTTTGGCTCAGTTGCATTTGTCGGACAGCTGCAGAACAATTTGGATTTTGTGTTGAGCTGAACGTGGACTTCCATTCCAATAAGGATATCATGCTCCATATGCTCGCCCCACTTGGATTATTTTTTGTTCAGCGAAATGATTTCCAGTAATCATAAATCCAACAGGCAGATTATTGTGCGTTCCACACGGAATAGAGAGGTGGGGAAGTCCTGCGAGGTTTGGTGCGACAGTTAAAACATCCATTGCGTAGTGTTGCAGTGGAGTCAAGTTCTTGAGCTCGTCGAACGTTGGCGCCACGATGGGCATAGTGGGAGTAATAAGCACATCAACTTTCTTGAAGACTTCCACATATTCCTGCAATATTTTCGTACGTATTTGTGCTGCTTTTGTGTAGAACGCGTCGCGGTGTCCTGCCATTCGGGCAAAGGTTCCAAGCAGCAGGCGTCGTTTTGCTTCTTGCCCAAAATGGTTGCTGCGCACGCGCGCGAAGTATTCATTATAGGGTGCGTTGAGCTGGTCGCTTGCGCCGTAGCGCAGCCCGCAGTATTTTGCAAGGTTGGTGCTAGATTCGCTTAATGCAAGTGTGTAATAAGCAGGAAGGCCATAGTTTGATGCAAGGGGCAGCAAGATTTCAAGCCTTCGTGCGCCTTTCTGCTCAAGAGAGTGAATAGCGTTCATGATAAGGCGACGCACCGACGCGTCCATTCCTTCGCTGAACGCCTCTTTTACGATTCCTATACGCAGACCCTGGATTGCTCCGGGAACTTCGTAAGATGGTACAGGAATACTTGCGCTGGTGCTATCTTTGACATCCTCGCCAGAAATAAGTTGAAGAAGCAATGCTGCGTCTTCGACATTGAGTGCCATGGTGCCAATTTTGTCAAGCGAATTTGCGTAATCGATAAGTCCATAGCGCGAGACACGTCCGTAAGTTGGAGTGAGTCCGACCACGCCGCAAAATGCTGCAGGGTTTGCGATGCTTCCCCCGGTGCTTTCTGCCAAAGCAAGGTGCGGAAAGGTCGCTTTGCGGGTAAGCCCTGCCGCTCCTCCTGAACTTCCACCAGTAGTTCTTTTTTTATCTAGAGGATTAAGGGGTTTTTCATAGCCGATTCCCGTATTTACTGAAAATCCTCCAAATCCGAATTCGTCTTGTGCTGTTTTGCCAAGGATGATTGCTCCTTCTGCCAAACATTTTTCGATAACGGTTGCGTTGAAGAGTGGCTTGTATCCTTTGAGTATTGCACTCCCTGCCGTGCTTTCCACTCCTTTGACGCATATGTTGTCTTTGACTGAAATAATAACTCCAAAGAGTTTTCCTTGCGCATTTCCGGTTGTTGCCTGTTTTTGAAGTTCTTCAGCCCGAGAAATCGTGTCTGCCCATGCAGTTATGTATCTATACTCTTTTGAAATCTTTTGGGCTTCTTCAACCGCCTTGTGCGTATGTTCTACAAGGTCGATATTTCCTTTTTTTGCATTTGCAACAAAGTCACGGATAATCATAATACCTTAGGACCTCTGAAGTAGCCATCTTTGGTGTGCGCTGTAAGTGAAAGTGCATCGTCACGATTCAAACATTCGCCAACCTTATCTTCGCGTGTTTTGTTCACTACGGGAATCGGATGAAAGCTCGGCAGAGTATTATTTGTGTCGACTTCTGAAAGTTTTGAGAAATTCCCAAGTATGTCTTTCATTTCTTCAAGGAACTTTTTGAGTTCTTCCTCTTTGAGTTTCAAGCGTGCGTTGGCAGCAACTTTTTTGACCAAGTCTAAGGATAGTTCCATAGGTAAGCCGAGAACGTGGTTTTTTAAAAAGGTTTGTGCTACTTGTGCGCTAACGCCAGCTGCGCGAGCTTTTCAGCGCCTGCGCAGCTCTTTGCTTTTGCAATCCAAAGCCCGCTGTGGCAAAAAACTGCGTCAGAAACTCCGGTGATTTTGGCAAGCTCCTCATCTTTTTTCCCACCCCATGATGCAGGCATTTTTTGGCGTGCTTCGAATGAGCTTTTAGTTATGGGGACTGCATAAACTGTCCAGTCTCGTTTGTCTAAAGCAGGATAAACCACATACTTTGCTTCGCTTTCTCCAACAATAACATCTTTCCATGGCGCATATTCTTCAAGAACAATGTAGTCTTTGCGTTTTGATTTATTGAGGGCTGCTCTGACTATTATTGAAGCTTGTTCTTCTCCTTGCATTGCGGCTAGAAGTCGCTCAATGAAGTGTTGTGCAAACCGTACTGCTTGCATAAAGCAAGCGTCAACATCTGTTTGTTCGTTCCAGAGTGGATTAAATAATCTCGCCAAATCTGCTACGGTCACAGGTGGGAGTTTTTCATCATAGATGACAGCGCCCAAATCTTCTGCATCTATGAACTGAATAAGCTTGAAATCAATTCGCTGCTGAATTCTTTCAGCTACCAATAATTGTCCAAAGTGCTTCCAAATAAGGCCACAGGCAGCATATTCAATTCCGTTCGCGCGTTTTCCCGCTCCTCCTGCTTGATGATGGTCAAAATCGCCAGTTGATGGGTCGTATTTGAACCCTACATCAACGCGCAGGTCCGCTTTTTCCATAAGAGCGTTGTCACGCGTTCTAACAACTACTACATCAGGATAGATCATTTTCAAGATGGCAATAGCAAACACGTCATCTGCGTGGAAGTTACCGTCGTGTGTTGCGATTGTTTTTGGAGCGTTCATATGTTGATTTTCGAGATGCTGGGTTAAAAAGGTTTCTGTGAGAGTTGGAAGATTTCCAACTTTTCTTCAGAAAGACATTTTAAGCGGGCAATCAAAAAGAAAAAGGTGCCGGCGTTGGCCAACCAGGTAGGCCGCCTACTTGTCAGGTAGGTATCCGAAAGGATATCCGGGTTCAAATAGTTTTCGGTTAGCGGTAGCTGAGAACGTTGAAAGTCCCGGCGCCGGCGCACTTTTTAATAGACTCAGTCTCGAATTTTCTTCGCAAGTTCTGCTAGTTTTGTGTCATCTGCACGCTTGTAGTCATGCGAAGAAACATATCCTTCATATTTTTCAAAATATTTATCAACGTTCGATTTTAGAGGCTTCCAATCTTTCATCTTTGTCCCATGCATTGGAAAAAGTTTAGCGTGAATGTGGTCAACACCGAATCCCTCAAAAATCATGCCTGTTCGCCCAACATCTTCAAGCTTCGAATCAATGAGCTTTGCAACTTTTTTTGCAGCAATAACTAATGCTTTGAGAATTGAATTGGGTAAATCAAAGGCGTAACTAGCATGATGCTCTTTAGTAATAACAACTGAGAAACCAGGAGTGTTTGGGAATACTGAGAGAAATGCAAGATGCTCAGAATCCTCCCAAATTCTATGGCACGGCGCATCCCCTTTCACTATTCTACAAAAAATACAGTCGTCCACAGTCTCACTTCTTCGGCTGCACAATATCTAGTTTTATGTGAAGTTCTTTCAATTGTTTTTCGTCAACTTCAGAGGGTGCGCCCATCATGACGTCTTCTGCGGACTTATTTTTAGGGAATGCTGTGATTTCTCGTATGTTGTTTTCTCCGCGTAATATCATGACCATTCTTTCAATGCCAGGAGCAAACCCGCAATGGGGAGGCGCTCCGAATTTAAATGCGGCTATCATGTGACCGAATTTCTTGTCAACTGCTTCTCGGGGATATCCTGCGATGTTGAATGCTTTGTACATGATTTCAGGCACGTTATTTCGTACTGCTCCTGAAGAGAGTTCAAGTCCGTTGCATACAATGTCATATTGGTATGCCAATATGTCCAGCGGGTCTTTTTTCTGGAGAGCTTCCATTCCGCCCTGTGGCATCGAGAACGGGTTGTGCATGAAGTCTATTTTGTTTTCTTGTTCGTTAAACTCGTACATTGGGAAGTCCACTATCCACAGCCAGGCCAATAAATTCTCATCGATTAAATTTAATCTTTTGCCTAGTTCAATTCTTAACTGTCCTAATACTTTGCAAACTGTTAGTTCTTTTCCAGCTCCAAAGAACACTATGTCTCCTTCTTTGGCGTTTGCTTTTTTTATGATAGTATTGATGAATTCATCGCCTAAGAATTTTGTTAGCGGTGATTTTATTTCATTGTCTTTCAGTGTTATATAGGCCAAACCGCCTGCTCCGTTCGATTTTGCGTGCTCAGTTAGTTCATCTAAGTCTTTTCTTGCAAATTTGTTGGCGGCGCCTGGTGCAGTGATTATTCTTACACAACCTTTTTCTTTTATAGCGTTTTTGAAAACATCGAACTTGCCGTCTTTGACCAGTTCATTTATTTCTTGTATTTCCAGCCCAAAGCGCAAGTCAGGTTTATCCACGCCGTACTTCAACATTGATTCTCGATAAGGAATTCTTGGAAATGGAACTTTCATTATTTTTTTAGTGGTGAACTTTTTGCTTACCTCAATGAATAAGGGCTCCATGAGTTCAAAGAACTGGTCTTGCGTCAAAAAGCTTGTCTCCGTGTCTAATTGGTAAAACTCGCCTGGGCTTCTGTCTGCCCGTGCATCTTCATCTCTCATACACGGGGCTACTTGAAAGTATTTGTCAAAACCTGCCACCATGAGTAATTGTTTGTATTGCTGCGGTGCTTGGGGCAAGGCATAAAATTTTCCAGGATGTATTCTTGAAGGGACTAAGAAATCTCTTGCTCCTTCTGGGCTGGATACAGTCAACAGGGGGGTTTCTATTTCTACAAAATCACGGGCGTGCATCCAATCTCTCAGAAACTTAATGACATTGGCGCGGAATATGATGTTTTCTTGCAATCTTTTTCTGCGCAAGTCCAAAAATCTATATTTGAGTCTTAAATCTTCAGATACTTCTTCTCGTCCATCGATTTCAAAAGGAGGTGTGTCTGCTGGATTAAGAACAACTAAAATATCTGCAAGAAGTTCTATTTCGCCAGTTTGTAATTTGGAGTTCTTCATTCCTTCTGGCCGCATGCGGACATGTCCTTGTACTTGTAAGACCCATTCTCGTCCAAGGTGTTCTGCTGCCGTATGGACTTCTTTATTATGGGAGGGATCAAAAACTATTTGCGTGATTCCGTAGCGGTCTCGGAGATCGATGAAAACGACTCCACCGTGGTCTCTTCGCGTTTGTACCCAGCCACAGAGCGTTGCCTCTTTCTGTAAATCTTTCTTGGTGAGTTCGCCGCAGGTGTGTGTACGCGTCATAGTGTTCAGAAATTAGTCATCAATTTATAAAGGTTTGGCAGGGTAAAGTGGTGTGCCTCCAAGAGAGAGATGTACACTGTGAGGAAAAATCCGGTCAAGTTCCGCATCTACTTCAACGCGCTTTCCCGTCTTTTCCTGTCGATCGAGCGCTTCAAGTAAGCGCACGAGTAGTGTTCGTTCACTTCCCACAATTCCGCAGTCAGATAAACCTGCACGCGCTGCGACAAAGTCATAACCGTGTTCAGGAAATCGTTTGAGAATTTCTGCATAGAGGTCGTCTTTGGGAACATACGCAAAACGGTAGAGTCCATCTTGCTTATAAATCATCACTCCTGACATAGAATACTATGAGATGACTGGAGTTAATAAATTGTTCTTATAACAAAAACTCGCTACTCAGTGCTATCCAGGGGCTAAAGCCCGTGGTTTTACGGAGAAAAGCCAGAAAGCCGCGCCTTTTAAGGTGCGGATGAATGGCTAGCTTTTCTACGTCATAAAAATCAGTCTATGAGAGAAAGCATCCGCTCATCCGTAACGCCTGTGTATTTTCGAAGCGCCGCCTTGTTGATATCGTAATGCGCATGTGTTTT
>Ga0209541_10001844_pt1 | contig 41368 bp, 41 predicted proteins | sample RifCSPlowO2_01_FD_184027 | JGI IMG/M metagenome (GOLD analysis project Ga0209541, IMG submission 184027) | Groundwater microbial communities from Rifle, Colorado - Rifle CSP2_plank lowO2_0.1 (SPAdes) (version 2) | ecosystem: Environmental > Aquatic > Deep subsurface > Groundwater | place...
TCGTTTGATTCTATGGACCGGTTGAAATGGACAAGCTCAACTGCAACATTTTTCTTCCCGCTTCCGATTATTGGAAAATTGGCGTTCGTGATGTCGGAATTGACTCGGTTATACTTGCCGGCCGCGATCATCTGCGCCAGGGTTTGACCGCAGTCAACCACGACCCTGAAAATGTTTTTGATTCTGCCGATGAAACTTGCGACCTCGTCGGCGATTTTATCAATCGCCGGCTTGGCGTCGGTCGTCACAAGAGAATGAATCTCCTCGGCAGTGCAGCCGCGGGCTTTGAGATTCGCTACCAACTGGACCGTGAAATCCGCGATCCAACCCGCTCCGCTGACAATCGCCGCCACCTCTTTTTTTGCCATTTCTGCTTCCTCCTCTTATTGGCTCGCCCCTCATTCCGACCCAATGTCGGAACCCCGAGCTTGCCTACTCTGTCTTGAAGTGTAGCAAATTATCTTGGGTTTGTCAAGTCAAAAATTTATTGTTTTTTTGCCCAGTCAATGTAACGGTCAATGCCTTCCCATATATTTACTTTAGGGTCGTAGCCGAGACTTTTGGCAAGCGATATGTCGGCAGGGGCCCGAAGGACTTCCCCGGGGCGGGCCTCAAGATGTATAACGCTCACCCCCAGTTTGCGGGCAATGTATTCCGCTATGTCTTTGACGCTGGTTTCAACTCCGCTTGCGAAATTTATTGCACGCCCTTTTAATGAAGGACTGTTTAAAACCAAGTTATAAGCCTGTATGATATCGCTGACGTAAGTATAATCTCTTGTTGCCGACCCGTCGCCGAAAATTCCCAAATTTTCTCCGCCCAAAGCGCGCTCCGTTAGAATGGGGATAAGCGCTCCGAACTTTCCTCCTTTTTGGCGTTCGCCAAAAACATTAAACGGCCGGACAATCGTTACATTTGTTCCGAAAGATTTAAAGTAAGAATGGCACATTCTGTCGGCAGAGGCCTTTGAGTCCGCGTAGGGACTTGCCGGCTTCATTTCCGAGGACTCCGAAAGTTTTTCGCCCTCTTTTAGGTCCCGTCCGTCTCCGTAGACTTCCCGGCTTGAAGCAAAAATCAGGCGCGAACCGCACTTTCTTACGGCCTCAAGAACATTGTGGGTTCCTAAAACATTCACCTGGAAAAAAACATCGGGATTTTTCAGCGACTCGTCCACGTTAACATGCGCGGCTAGATGAAAAACGACATCGTTTCCGCGGACGCTTTTTTCGACAAATTCCTTATCGGTAACGTTTCCCCAAAAAAAATTTACTTTATCGGCAACCGATGACAAGTTATTAAGCGCGGTTTTGGAATGAGTATTTAAAACGGAGACCTTGTGTCCGTTGGAAACCAAATATTCTGTCAGATGGCTTCCCTGAAATCCGCCTCCTCCGGTAATTAAAATTGAACTCACGTTAAAGAGATTTTATCACGCCGGCCCTTAAAGGCGCAATTCCGCGAAAAGCTTGGCCAGATCTCTCAAAACGCCGGGTCCGTGCTTTGCTACTCCAAAAAAACTTTTTCTCTTTTCTTTCTCAACGCAGACCACCGGAATTTCGGACATATTTAAACCGTCGTATTGAGAGCGCAGTAAAAATTCCGTATCCAACATTCCCCCTCCCGTCCAGCATTTGCGGACGATGGGCACAATACGCGCGGTACGGAAAAATTTAATTCCGTGAGTATCCGTGCCCTTGTATCCAAAAAACATGCGAAGAACCAAATTAAAAGAGCGCGTTATGATTCTTCTTTTAAGCGAACGTGTGTCTCTTGAGCCTTTCATTGTTTTTGAACAAACAACCACATCTTTATCTTCGTTCTCAAACAAATGAAGAGCTTTTTTAAGGGCTTCGATATCCCAAAAATCAATATTAAAAATTGCCGTATATTTTCCTTTGCTTTGTAAAATTCCCTCCTTCATGGCGCCTCCGTAGTCCGGTTTTTCCATGGAAATAACGCGAATTTTGGGATAACTGCGAACAAGTTCCGCGGCAATATCAGAAGTTTTGTCGGAGCTTCCATTTTCTACCAACAAAACTTCGTAGTCGCCTCCTTTTAAGGCCGCGTCAAGCGCGGGCAACAAAGCGCGAATTTCGCTTTCCAGAATTTCTTCTTCGTTATGAATTGGGATGACGACGGATAAATAAGTCATTAAAGCGCCGAAACAATTTTTTTAATAAGTTTGTCCAAACCATGATTTTGCACCACAATATCCCGAAGTTCAAGATTGGGTCGATTTTCACCAAGCAGTTTTTGCAATTTTTCTGCCAGAGCTTCCGGGGTCTTTTGATCTAAAAAATATCGCGGAGGCAGAATATTTTTAAACGCCTCGTTTGAAGTAATGACGGAAAGTCCGCAGGCCATCGCTTCAAGTACGGCCTTATCAAGGCTTCCTGTTTCGCTTAAATTTACAAAAATATCGCCTTCGTGATAAAAATCGGCTATCTGCGGATAAGAAATTGGGCCGACGAACGAGACGGTATTTTCCAAGCCTTTTTGCTTAACAAGCAACTTTAACTTTTCAAAGTAATTTTTGTCCGCTTTAGTAATCGGCCCCCCCGCTACTCTGGCCTCAAAATCTATTTTGGAATTTTGCAAAATTCCAAAACTCTCAATCAGCATTTCAAGATTTTTCACAGGCGCAATTCTCCCCGCAGTAATTATTCGGAGTTTATTTGAAAATTGAAAATTTAAAATTGAAAATTTGTTTATATCTATTCCGTGCCCCACGATTTCAACCTTTTTTGATGGCAGACGAAAACTTTCTTTTGATGCCGTAAAAATTTTATCGGCCAACTTTTCGGCAAGGCGCAATTTAAAATCTACGGATTTATGCACATACCAAAGCGCGATTTTTTTACCCAAAATTTTCCAATCCGCCCAACCTAAAATTACATATTCCGGATTCATATGCACGAATACGACATCGTAATTTTTGCGCTCGCGCCAGATGTGGCGATAAAAATTAAAAAGATATTTTAATTTTCTGGTTTTCCTGGGATCGAATCCCAGTGATCTACTACTGGGATTCGATCCCAGATTCAGATTTTCCTTACCAAGCGACAACACTTTAACATTTTCGGGCAAATTATATTCGCCTTTTTCAAGACAAATTACCGTTAATTTTTCGGTATATTTTGAAAACTCTTCTATCCAGCGCACAAAAAACCCCAAAATCGGGTCAGAGCTATCAACTTTTTGAGTGATAATTAAAAGTTTCGTCAAAAATAAATTTTAACTCAATAAAACAAAAATAGCCAGAACAAGGTTCTGGCTAAAATTCTTATCTACATCCGTCAAAAGTAAAACCTTTTTTACGGCTTTCTTGGAATGCCGTGAGACGGTTCTCCAGTATTGACTCAACCCCCAACAAGATTGCTGCACGGACAGCAACACCAATGATAGTATACAGCAAAACCGTTCGCCGTCCTCCAGTGCCTGAAACAGGGACGAAAGAAACTTTAATACCGTTTTCTTTTCCGCGACGACACCAAATCGGCTTTCCCTGAAACAGATACCATCCGGATGAGATCACGAAGATTTCTCCAACCCCGTTCAAAAGTTCACATGTCAGTCTGGCCTCAGAAAAAGTTCCCACTCCGTCTCGACTTATAGAAATCCGCTCCGCCGGAAACCCTTTATCCACCAGCCAAGCCTTCATCAATTTGGCTAGCGTGGTCTTTAACCCGCCAGATTTATAAGGCACGTCACCGGTCACAATTATTTGGTCACCCTTGTCAGACATTTTCAATGCCGCATGCAGACGAGTTATGGTTGTTTTACATAGTTTTGTAGGGCTTTCGAAGTGACACGCCACCACAACGATGTGTTTCAAGGCCCGTCCTCCTTTGCTGTTTTTGGGGTGAAAAGACTACTTTCCGTTCATTTACCCCTAAACATGTCTGCTCCTTAAATCCTAGGCAATTATAAAGCACGGGCCACAAAATGTCAAGCGCATTTTTGCCATGAATCAACCATACGCTCATAATATTCCTCCGCCGATGGCAGTTTTTGAACCTTTTTAGCCGCTTCTTCAACTAAATAGCGCCTCAATTCATCATTTTCCAAAAGGCGCGTAATTGCGCCAACTAGGGCGTTTTTGTCGCCTACCGGCACAACAAGGCCTGTTTTTCCGTCTTCAACCACCTCTCCCGCAAGGCCCACATCATCCATCACAACCGCCGCGCCATAGCGCATTGCCTCAACCGCGCTCATCCCCCATCCCTCGTACCAGCTAGTCAGCAAAAAAATGTCCGCGCCCTTGTAATACGGCGCCGTATCGTTTTGCCAGCCCTTAAATTTAACATTGGCTTGCAACTTATAACTTTTAGTTTTTAGCTCCAGTGCTTCGCGTTCCGGGCCATCGCCGACTATTATTAATCCGGCTTTCGGATGTTTTTTTAGAACTTCCGCCATCGCATCAATCGCGAGCCCAACATTTTTCTCGCTGGCCAAGCGCGAAACCATCAAAATCGTTTTATCAAATTCCGGAAATTTTTTCGGCTCAACATTTAAATCGGCCGACTCCGTCAAAATCGGCGAAACAGCAATCTCCGGACATGCAATGTCCGTACGGACATTGCATGTCCGTATCGCGGACTTTTTTATTCTTTCTGAAACAACGCGGACGCACGACGCGCGAGGAATTAGAAATTTAGCAAGCATGGCCCGTATTTTATTAAACACCGAGTGTCTAGTAAAATACGGGCTGAAAATATCGGCATGAATCTGCATCTGCCACATTGGACACGCCGTGTCCCCCCCGCCAACTTGGACACGGCGTGTCCAAGCGAGAAGCCAACAAACAAAAGCATGCTCAATATCCTGCGCCACAAGCAAATCATATTTTTCCCGTCCCAACATTCGCCATGCCTTAAAATATGCTTTTAAAAATCGCGCAAACTTTCCCGTCAGCGCATGCGCCTTAGTATTGCCCGCCAACTCAACCCCACTTGGACATCGGATGTCCAAGTGGGGGGTTAAGACCAAAATATCAAGTTTTTCAACTCGCTTGCCATACTCCTCCATCCTTTTGCCCGCCGAGGACTCTTTATCCAAAATCGTCGGGTCAGCCGAAAACATCAGGATTTTCATGTTTATATAACCTATACAACCTCTTTAAGATAACACGGCTCGCAATAAACTATGCGCGGGTCGTCGAGCGGATAAACCGTCTCAAATTCAATGCCGCATTTAGGGCAAATTCTTTCGTGGATATCAAATTTAATAGTGCCCGCTTTCTTCCGCATATTCTCTATGCGTGTTGTCGGATTTTCGGCTGGCAAAGGTATATTATATTTTCGATAAAAATCCACCTCGGTTTTAATAAACCGAAACTTTCGGTTATTTTTCTTATCAAAAATAATTTTATTTAAAATATTATCCGAAACATTTTTAATGTCCGCCGGCAGTGTTTCGACTTCAACGGTCTCATCTGCCACCTCGTCTTTTGATTCCGGAATTTCTTCAATTGCGTATCCGTATTGTTTCGCGGTTTCAATATTATCATACCCAACATAAGACATGGCAATTGATAGATTATAAGGAATGGGAGCAATGTATGACGGAAAAAATTCTCCGTATTCGCCATCTGCAAGCATTTTTGCTTTTATTTTATCAATCAATTTCCAGTATTCTTCTTCCGAATATTGCTCATTAAAAATGCAAAACTTCTTGTTTTTTAAAGAAACGCAGCCAAAACAATTTTCGCATTTACTACAATCAAAACAATATTCCAGGTCCCGACTTTCTTCTGCCCAAAGACAAAATTTTACGCCGTAAGAATTAACGGCTTGAGATTCATAACTTGCCTCAATATTTGTTCCACCTGCCATATGGTAAGAATCCCTAATTTTAAAACCCCCGAGACAATAGGCGGAATTTTCGCTATCCCTCACGATAGAAGATTCAAAACAATTTCGTGAATTGGTAACGTAGTCCCCCGTGCTGTTTATTGCCTTCTCATTGTGATCCGGCTTATGGACTGCTTGTTTCTTTAATTCCTCAAATTCCTTTTTGTATTTTTCCGCAACCTCACGATTGCCGAGATTAATTTCTTTTATTTTCGCTTCGTATTCTTCCTTGCCCAACGGCTTATTTAAAAAATGATATTTTTTATTCCTCAAATTGACGCACATAAAACAATATTCGCAACTCCGACAGTCGTAAAGAAAATAGGAGTTTTGGCAGTTTCGCGAGTGTTCACACCAAAAACAGTTGTAAAGATGAAACGAAATAAAATCAGCGTAGCTAGTGTCGCTGTTTTCGAGACCAAAACCATCAATTGAATTTTTAGTATAAGCATACACGCCGTAAAGACAATCTTCGGATTCAACTGACTCAAAAACAAAGTAGCAATTCTTCAGCTTTAGGGAATTATGGGTGTAATCGCTGTTGACGCTTGCCGGATCAACATATAAATCCGGGCGCGGAATATCAAGAGTAAGTGTGTGAAATTGTTTAAAAAAGGACTCGTTCTCGTCATACGTTTTGCCGTAATCTAGCGGGTCCCAGGCGTCAGAAAACCAAATTTTATGCTCCCAGATTTTGTAAGGCGTATTCGGTGGAGCCGCGGCGATTACTGTTTTGCCGGAATAGGCGGACTTTACCTTAAACAGATTAAATGAATTAAAAAAGGCAAGTTTAAGTCTGTGCCGCTCGTTTGGCGATAAGGTCGGCAGCGGCACGCGCATGCGTTTGTAAAACTCAACGTCCTCTGGGCGGATATAAAATTTTTCGCCCGAAAAACGGCAAATCCGCCATTGGCCCCCTTTTTCATCCAATTTCAAACCGGCAAAATATTCATCCAGCGCCTTATCAAATTTTGGCGTTTTAGAAATCATTCAAGTGTTCCCTGATAGCATTCTTTGCACAAAATGTACGGCACTTCGTCTTGAGGATATGAGGTTTCAAAATCAGCGCCGCATTTGGAACATTCTCGTTTGAAAATACGCAGGTTTTTGACCCATATGGCGAATTTCTCGTTTATACGGCAAAACGGGCATTCACGGGGCAGGGGCAGATTCATTTCGCGCAAAAACTTAAATTCCATCGGGATTATTTTATATCCGCGAGCGCATTTTTGACATTCAATTATATCCTGCAAAATATTATCCGGCGCGTCTTTAATATGGTCCGGCAATTCAGCAGATTTTTTGGTCGTCTGGTATTCTTTTTTATCCTCCTCCCGCCACCAATAACCTTGCTTCTCTGCTTCTTCTTTGGAAAGCGGAAAAAAATTACTGACGATTGTTTCGTTATAAGCGTAAGGATTCACTTCATTTGGAAAAAACTCGCCGTATTTATAAACCCGGCCGTTTTTGTCAACGTACGGCATCTCGTCCATATGCTTTATGATGCGCGCGCGCAGTTCTTCAAATTCCTCTTTCTCATATCGTTTGTTCAAAATGGCATAGTCGCCCTTTTTCACAGCCACGCAGCCAAAGTGGTTTGAACCGCCGGTTGAAAGCTTGCAGTATTCGGCGCTATGCAAGTTAATCCCGGCTTCCTGACAAAAACGCATATTTGAAGCATTCTCTCCGACCACGTTGCATTCATAAGCCAATGTCAGATTATTCCCCCAGAAAGAAACGTCGTAGCAGTCTTTAATCGGCGGATCACAAAGCATGGAAATAAATTTGCAATCCTCGGCAAAACCGACTTCATAACATTCTTTACAATTTTTTGACTGGAAAACATAGTTGCCGGTGGAGTTCACGGAAAAATCATCATAACGCGGTTTGGGCGGATATTTTTTCCAGTGCTCTTCGGCCAGTTTCTTGACTTCCTGATAGGTTTTATATGAACCAAGGTTGTATTTGGCGATTTCTTTGAAATAATCCTCTTTTGAATACGGCTTGTTAAAAATATGATATTTTTTGTTTCGTAGGTTAACCGAAGCGAAACAATTTTGACAGCCACTTACCGAACTGCAAAATGCGCAGTCAAAAGATTCTTGAGTCTGGTTTCTCGTGCCTATACAGCGACTGGTTTTAAAAGAATTCACGCAATCGTATAGAAGCTCGCAGGTGTGCATCAAAGAACTGTCTAAAGTAGATTTGCTGTGCAGAAGATAAAGCCCATATGCGCAATCTTCGTTAAAATCGGCGTTAAAAACAAGATAGCAATTCTTAAGGTGGTCGGTGTGATTTGTGTAAGGCGACGTGGCCAGAGATTCTTTGCCTATGGAAAGACCGAGGAGCGGTGCCTCCCGCCATAATTCTTTAATCTGTTCAAAAAACGGGCGCGAAAAGTCATAATCCCTGCCGTATTCATACGCGTCCCATTTATCCGACCACCAGCAGTCTGGGCAATAGACTTTCACCGGCGCTTCGGGCGCGTACATTGAAACGGAATCTTTTCCACAAAGGTCGCATTTTCTTTTGTAAAGATTCATCAGGTTCTGGAAAGAAATCCTCCTCTGAAACCGGCACTTGGGGCACCAAGTTGGCGCAGGGACTTTTATTTTTTCGTAAAACTCAAAATCTTCGGGTTCAATTACGAAGTTTTGCTTGCAGTTTTGGCATTGTTTAATTTCTTTTTGCATTTTAATCTATTCTCAAATTCTCAAGAATATTAGAATGAACTAAATAACCTCTTTTTGATAACAATCCTTACATAAAATATACGGGGTTTCGTCTTCGGAATACGAGGTCTCAAAAATTGTTGCGCACTTAGAACATACGCGTTTTAAAATACGGAGACTTTTAATGTGAAAAGAGAATTTCTCGTTAATACGGCAGATTGGGCATTCTCTAGGCAAAGGCAAATTCATTTCACGCAAAAATTTCAGCTCCATGTGTATAATCTTATATCCTCTCCCACATTTTGAGCATTCCAAAATTTCGTTGAGAACGCTGTCTGGCGCCTCTTTGGTGTGGTCGGGTAGATCAATCGCTTTTTTCGTTGTTTGGTATTCTCTTCTGTTTTCTCCGTGCCACTGGTAACCCTGTTCTTCAGCTTCTTTTTTCGTAAGAGGAAAGGCGTTTTGGGCAATTGTTTCGTTATAACCAAAAACGGATAGTTCTGGCGGAAAAAATTCTCCGTATCTATATACCCTCCCCTTTTTATCCACATACGGCGCATTGTTCATGTGTTTAACTATCTTCTCGCGAAGTTCTGCAAATTCTTTTTCGGAATAACGTTTGTTTAAAATAATATGGTCCCCGCCCTTTACTGAAACGCAGCCGAAATGGTTTGAGCCTTTTAACAAGGAATGGTGAGAATACTCCGCATTTTGTATTCCCATACCCGCACCCTGACAGAACCGAATACCTGAAGTGTGATTACCAGATATCACCGATTCGTAAGACAAGGAGAAATTGTCTCCCCAACTAGCCGAAATATCGTAACAATCTTTAACCGGCCCATCTGATACCAAAAACATGTATTTGGAGTCTTCCGTACCCACTACCTCAAAACACTCTTTACAATTTTTTGAATAAAAAATAAAATCGCCTGTGGAGTTTACGGAAAAATTGTCATAACGCGGTTTGGGCGGAAATTTCTTCCAATGCTCTTCAGCCAGTTTTTTCACTTCCTGATAAGTTTTATATGAGCCGAGGTCGTATTTGGCGATTTCCTTGAAATAATCCTCTTTTGAGTACGGCTTGTTGAAAATATAGTATTTTTTGTTATGTAAATTTGCCGAGGCGAAGCAATTTTGCGAATTTATAACGTCTCGGCAGAAAAAACATTCTCTAGATTCTATGGCCTGCCTTTTTGAACCAACGCATTTACTGCACTTATGGGAATGCATGCAGTCGTACAAAAGCTCGTTTGTGTGCATAAAAGCGCAGTCCATGACCGATTCGTTGTGCCACAAAACGGCGCCGTACGCAGAATCCTTATTTAAATAAGCATGAAAAAGAAGATAACAATTCTTTAAATGCCCCGCATTATTGTTATATGGCGAATCCTTTACAACGTCTGGATCAATGGCGAGCCCCAAAAGCGGAGCTTCATGCAAAAGTTCTTTAAATTGCTCAAAAAACGGACGCGAAAAATCGTAATCCCGTCCGTATTCGTATGCATCCCATTTGTCCGACCACCAGCAATCAGGACAATAAACCCTGAATGGTTTGTCGGACGAAATATTCGTAACCATGTCTTTGCCACATAAATCGCATCTTCTTTTATGAAGATTTATTAAATTCCAAAAAGAGAGCCGCCGCTGAAACCGGCACTTGGGGCACCAAGTTGGCGCAGGGACTTTTATTTTTTCGTAAAACTCAAAATCTTCGGGTTCAATTACGAAGTTTTGCTTGCAGTTTTGACAAACCATTGTTTCTTTATCTGTCATTTTTATCTAATTTCTCTAAAATAGATGTCTTAAACTTTTGTGGGAAATGGGGTTTTAATGTTATTAAGCGAACTTCGGGAACATTTCCGTTTTTGATGTTGTTTTTCAGATCATTTTTTAATTCATTTTGGTCGTAACCCAAACAAATTACGTCTGGTTTGTGTTTTTTAACGATTGAGTATGTCCCGAGCGTGTCGTCGCCGATGACAGCGTTTGTGACTCCGCTTATTTGTGCGACGTCTCCGCGCCGTTTTTCTGAATCGTGCAATGGTTTTTTATTTTTAAGCATTTGCACAATCCTGTCGTTCGCGACCGCAACAATCAGTTCGTCACCGTGACGCTTGGCCTGTTTCAGAAAAGAAAGATGTCCGTGGTGCAATCGGTCAAATGTCCCGAAAACCATCACTCGTTTTTTATTAATCGGTTTTGGCATTAACTTCATTTAAAACTTTTAACGTTTCCTCAATCATATTTTGGCCCGAAAAGCGCGCAGAATCTATTTTGGAATTTTGCAAAATATTGGAATACAAGTTCTGGTCTTCAAGAAATTCAAAAATTGCGCCAATCCACGCTTCTTTTTCATTATAACCCGCGACCAGACAATTTTGACGGTCTTTAAGAATCTCCCGGTTGCCTCCCGAGTGCGTACTGATAACCGGCACGCCCACGGCCATCGCTTCCAAAATCTGATGCGAAAAGCCCTCATAGCCGGTGTTAAGCAGAAAAATATCCGCAGCTTTGAGATATTTTAGAACCCACTCGTGAGGTAAGCTGCCTAAAAATTTCACGTTAGCGTTTAGCGTAGAGCGTTTAGCGTTTAGTTTTTCTAGTTCTGGGCCGGAGCCGATTATTAATAACTGCGCGTCCGGATATTTTTTTGAAATTTCGGGCATAAGCTCAATAAGCATCTCAAAACCCTTCCACGGCACAAGACGACCGATACTTACTAAAATTTTCCCGCCCAAATCTAATTCCCGCTTTAACCCTTCTTTGCTTTCAGAAATTTCAGAAACACTAACCGAGTTATAAATCACATGAATTTTTTCCGGCCCTACCCCCCATTTTTCAACAACTGATTTTAGGTATTGGCTTGGCGTTATAACCGCATGGGCACGATTCGCAACAAATTTTTCAACAAAACGCAAAAATTCAATACGCCAGCCGTATGGCGTATTAAGAAATTCATCCAACAGCTCCTTAACACCAAAACGATTAACCCCCTGCTCCCACGCGTAGTCGCCAACCACTTTCAAAACAAAAGGCTTTCGTAAAATTAAAGACGCGACGCAGGGGGCCAGCCCAAAAACAGGGTCCTGAGCGTAAAGCAAGTCAGCGTCAAGCGCCCGCTTAAAAATTTTAAGAAAATAAAATAAATAGCGAAAAATTTTGGGTGCTCCGGGGCTTATAAAGCCGTAAGACAAAATATCAACATCAACTCCGCGCTTAGGCAATTCGTCCGCAAGTATTTTGCTGTACGTCGCCGGCCCTCCTATGTCGGGCGGAAAAATCGGAGTTGCGATTAAAATTTTCATGGCCTTAATAAACGAAAGAAAATCGCCGACATTTTTTGGGTAATTTTATCCCAAGAATAATTTTCGCGCGCGAGTTTTCGGCCTTCGGCAGAAATATTTTTACGAAAGCCTTCATCATGAATTAAACGCTTTATTTTCGCGGCCAAGTCGCACGGATTGTCAATCTCGCAAAATAACCCCGTTTCGTTATGTTTCAAAAAATCCGGAATTCCGCCGACATTCGTGCCGATAACCGGCAGACCAGCGCCCATTGCCTCCAAAAAAGCGGACCCGAGCCCTTCTGAACGCGAAGGACGCGCAAAAACATGGGCCAAGGCATAATACTTGGAAAGGGCATCGTGCGTCATGTCGCCCATAAAATGGATGCGCGCGATAATTTTAAGTTCTTCGGCAAGATTTTTTAATTTACTTTCGTCAGGACCAGTACCGGCAATAAAAAGATGCGCGTCGGAAATTTCGTTCATCGCTTTAATCAGAACATCAACTGCATTTTTATAAACCAAACGCGAAGCCGTTATAACCACTTTTTGCTTGTCAGTTATACCGTGCCTGATTTTTAACTCGCGCAATTCCTCCGACGAAACGTTTTTATTAAAAATGTTAAGGTCAACTCCGTTTGGGACAACTTCCGTCTCGTTAAAACTTGCGCCATGTTTTACCGCAAGCCGTTTCAAGTAAAAACTTATTGTTTGCACCTTGTCGGCCGTTTTTACCAACCGAGCCAGCCAAAAACCCATAAGACCTAGACGGCCTTTTTCCAAATACTCCTGCGAGTCGCCTTCCTGCAAAGTTAGCAAAAATTTGGCCTCCGGACTTCTCTTTTTTAAAAAATATGCGGCAATTGAGCCGTAAGAGGCCATCATGCCCCATAATATCAGCCGATAGCTATTAGCTGTTGGTTTATAGTTATGGATAAGACGGCGAGCTTTGAGATAGCCGAGGACGGGTAATAAATATTTATCAAGAGGCAGGCCGAAACCAATGCGATGGATTTCAACCGCGCCAATGCGTTCAAATCGCGAAAGCGAACGGCTGAATCTTGCCGTAAACAAAACGAAGTCGAAATTTTCCGCGAGATTGTCGGTTATATATTTTATCGCCAGCTCCGCCCCGCCGGTTAAAGGCAAGTAGGCCGTAGAAAAAATTAAAATTATTGGCTTGTTTATTTTCGGTTGAAGTTCGGACATTTTCAGCTTATTATGTAATAAAATTCGCTTTTTCGCAACCATGGAAAAAAATAAAAAAATTTTATATTTAATTACAAAATCCGTCTGGGGAGGAGCCGGGAAATACGTTTATGATCTTGCTCTTGAGGCAAAAAGGGACGGTTTTGATGTAGCGGTTGCCGCCGGAGGACAAGGAGCACTTGCACAAAAATTACAGGAAAAAAACATCCGTTATTTTGACGTGGCAAGGCTCCAAAGAGATGTCGCAATTTTAAAACCGTTTGTTTCGGGTCTGGTTTTACTAAAAATCCTTTTTAAATTCAAACCGGATATAGTTCACGCAAATAGCCCCCAAGCCGCCGGCATAGGCGGGATCGCCTTGTTTATATATCGCCTATTTACTTGGACACGCCGTGTCCAAGCAGTTTACACGATTCACGGCTGGTCATATCACGAAACGCGCCCTGAATGGCAGAATTTTTTAATACGATTATTTTCAAAATCAACTTGTTTGTTCTACCAAAAAATAATCTGTGTTTCCGAATACGACAGGCAATCCGCCTTAAAATTTAAAATCGCGCCTGCCAGAAAACTTATAACCATACATAATGGCATTGACCCACAAAACTTAAATTTCCTGTCCCGCGAAGAAGCTCTTCAAAAACTCCCGGGATCGAATCCCAGGGAACTCCGGGGATTCGATCCCGGGAAACCTGTTATTGGTTCGGTTGGAGAATTCACAAAAAACAAAGGGCATAAATATTTAATCGAGGCGCTCGGCATACTTAAAAAATCCGGTGAAGGGTTTCGGGGTTTCATTGTTGGCTGGGGAGAAGAGGAGAAGAATCTGGAATCTAGAATTAAGAATCTGGAATTAAAAAACGAAGTCCGTTTAATAACCGGACTCTCGCCGGCCGCGCCACACCTTAAGGCTTTTGATATTTTTATTTTGCCGTCAGTTAAAGAAGGCCTGCCTTATACACTGCTTGAAGCGGGGCTGGCCGAGCTTCCAATTGTCGCGACAAACGTCGGAGGAAATCCCGAAATAATTGAGAACGAAAAAACGGGTCTTTTGGTGAATACGGCAAATGCCGACGAGTTGGCAGGAGCAATATTAAAATTTATGGGTGATGAAAATTTAAGGAAAAAACTTGGACAGAATCTTCGTGGAAAAATTCTGCTGGATTTTTCGGCTGATAAAATGCTAGAAAGAACTTTTTTTCTTTACGACAAAATACCCAACGGCAGATAAAATTCCGAGAATTAAAGCGCCCGCAAACCACATCCAAGCGCTGTTCCAAAAGTTTTTCTCCGCCAGATCTCCGGCTGCCGTCACAGCCGCCAGCTGACTTTCCGGCGCTCTTTCTTCCTTTTCTCCTGCTTTTTGAACACCCGGAGTGGTTAGAGCCGGGCTCTGGCCGGCGGGTTTGCTAATCCGCGCCACAAATCTGCCGTTTGACGGACTTTCAATACCGATCCTTGCGTCGCCATTTACATTATGAAAACTCTCATCCGCCCTTAACGCTCCGGCATAGCTAAGCTCATTAGCAACTTCTCCTCGCGGATACAAAAGAAAGACGCCGCCGGACGAAAAAAATTTAATACCGGAAATATCCCGAGTAATCACCAGGGGCGTTTTCGCGTCTATAAAAGTGTTCTTTGGAAAATAAAAAGCCTCGCGTCCGTTGGAAACAGCCCAGTGAGAAATGTCTATTTTAAAATCCGAACCATTTACTATCTCAACCCATCCGTCATCATTCGGCTTAACTTCTGAAATTTTAACTTCGTTTGGAATGACACTGACTGTTATCGAATCGCCGAACGACACTCCCGAAACGGAGGAATTAAGAAAAATAATATATTTTCCCAGGTAATTATAGGCATGACTGGCAAATCGCCCGCGCGCGTAAGCGCCGTCTCCAAAAGACCACAGGAAGTCGTCTGACGCGACAGGTTTTCCCGAAGAATCAAGAACGGCTGCCTCCAAATTTACTTCGGCGCCCACAATTGTAATCCTGTCATCGCCGAGGATTTTGGCGCCGAATTCGGCTTTTATCGCGCTTGCTGTGGGGGTGATCGTTCCCGAATCATCCGACGATGACTGGCTTTGGGACTCTGCCGAAGGGGACGGAGCGTCTCCAATAGAAATTCCCTGCTCGGCCGTAAAGTCAACACCCCACTCCTCAACCGGCCAGCTGGGGCAAGAGCGCGGCTCTTCGGCAGGTTTCAGAGCAACGCGCGCGGTCATGGTATGCGCACCCTCTGTTGGATCAAGATAATAAAAACTGCGCGAGGTCCAGTTGCTATTGATGGTTAAAACATTTACGAGGTTCCAGTTGTCGGAACTCGAAGAAAACTCCCCCGATGGCGAGGACGAAACAAGTTGGAGACAAGACGTTTGGCCCGCGGAAACCGGGTCGCCCGTCGTATTTCTAAATTGAACAGTAATCTTTTCGGACACCACATTCGGCTCAATCGTCTGCTGTTCGGTCGTAAAAACAAATTGCGAGGTCGCAGCCAAAGCAAAACCGGCCCAAAAAACCAAAAACAAACTCAAAACAAAAATCTGATATTTCATATTGACTGTGCTCGTCAGAAATAATATAATGCAAAGAGAGCTTTCTTACAAGGAGACATAAAGTGACCAATCCGTTCAAGAATATTCCCAAAAAAGAACCCGGAACACACCCTGAATGCCGAGAGAGCGAAACTTTTATCGGAAATTACACAGTCGAGCAGTTCAAAAAACTGGGGTATCTGACGAAACGCGCGGGAAGTATGGCGCTTGACCCCAGAGGCAATCCGAGTGACAACCCAAACCTATCCCCGGTCTTTATTTCCACGGAGGAATTCCGCCAAAAAAAGTGGATGTACAAGAACACGGATTAATTGAATTTAATTTTGTCTCCGGGTTTTAAAACTCGGCTTTTGGCTCCGACCGCAGTGTCGGAGTTTTTTTCTTCTATTTCATTTTTTTCCGGCGGTTTTTCATCCGCTTTCATTGTTTCCTTAAGAGCCTCGCGAAGCTCGTCTAACTGCGATTTTTTATCTTTTTTCATTTCATGCCACGCCTTGGCTTTTAATTCGTCAAGCAACAAAGTTTTTCCCGGCGCTGACTTTCTCACCACCGGTTCGCCTCCTTCTAGCGGAGCTGGACGCGGAACAAATTGCCGCTCCGGCGCCTGGCGCAAAGGACGCTCAACGCGCTCCGGACGAGCTGAAAATTCGGGGCGCAGCTTAGAGCCTCCGCTCATAGGCCTGCCTGCGTTTGCGGGCGCACCAAAACGGGGTGTTCTGGAACCTCCTGAAGAAAACTCAATGCCTAAAAGTTCAAGACCTCCGCCAAACTCCTCCCTATTGCCGCCGGTTGACGGAAGCGACCTTAGTGGACGCAGTTCTCCCGCCTCAATTTTTTTCAAACAATCGGAGCAGTAAACCGGCCTTCTGCCATCCGGCTTAAAGGGCAAAGACGCCGTTTTCTGGCAAATCCAGCAGGGCGTTTCAAATTTTTCTCCTTTTGAAAAGGCTGTTCCGGCGCCCGCCGGCACTTCCACTTCGGCCTCTTCCGTCCCCGGCAAAGAGCTGGCCCATTTTTTAATATCGGCTTCAACATCCGAAGCGGACCTTGCGTATTGTTTACGCGACACATCGATTATTTCCGCGGGGGGCGCCATCTCGGCGGTAATCGCCAAAGGAGGCAGGGTTGCCGCTGAAAAAGGCCGGCTTGCCACGCCGTTTACCATCAGCTTCAAATAAATCGCGTAGTTGGGCAGATCAACTAAATCCTGGATCTCAAATTCGGGCGTTACTTCTTTTTCCAGAAACTCGGCGTCGGTCGCGCCCACTCGGAAAAAAATCATAGTACCCACGTTTCCGAAAACAGCGTCGCGAACTCTGGTGGAAGTTTCGGTCACAAGCTGTCCCACATACTGGTGAGCGAGAATCAAATTAAGGCGGTACTTTCTGGCTTCGGAAAGGATTGAAGCGAAAGCCTCGGTGGTAAAATTCTGAAACTCGTCAACGTAAAGATAAAAATCTTTCCGTTCCTCTTCGGGAATCCTGACCCGCTCCATGGCCGCCAACTGAACTTTGGTAATGAGCATCGCGCCCAGAAGCATTGAGTTTTCTTCTCCTATTCTTCCTTTTGAAATATTGGCCAGAAGAATTTTGCCGCGGTTCATCAAATCAAAAACTTCAAAGCTTGATTTTGGCTGTCCGACAATATTTCGGATGAGTGAGGTCGAAAGAAATTGCCCGACTTTGTTTTGAATAGGCACTATCGCCTCATTCCTGAATCTCGGCTCCCAGACCTCGTATTCGTTGAGCCAAAAGGCGCGCACAACCGGGTCGGTGACGTTGGCGATAATTTTTTGGCGATAATCCCTGTCGGTTAGAATTCTTTGAATCCCGAGGAGCGTCGTCCCCGGAGTTTCAACCAGAGCCAAAATGCAGTTTTGTAAGATATATTCCATTCTGGCCGACCACACATTCGCCCAGATTTTGGTAAAAATTCCGATTAGGCCCTGTGCCACCAAGTGTTTGTATTTTTTGTCCGGAACTTCCAAAACATTAAAACCCAAAGGAAAGTCGGTATCGGCGGGATTGAAATAAATCACGTCTCCCGTGCGCTCTTTCGGAATTTTGGTCAAAAGGTCTTCAACCGTCTCACCATGCGGATCAACGAAGCAGAGCCCGCGCCCGGAGTTTATGTCTTGGATAGCCAAATTTTTAATAAGCACCGATTTTCCGGTGCCAGTTTTTCCGACAACATACATATGCTGACGCCTATCGGACACAGAAATGCCGAATATCTTGTTTTCGCCTCTGAAATTCGTCTTTGCGAAATATGCCGTATCCTTTGCCATCAACTCTATTATCTCAAATTTATTACAAAAAAAGAACCCGCCTTCTTCGGAAGGCGGGAGTAGTGCGTGGATCAGATCAGGGACGAGCTATATAGAAGTCGCCGGGAGGTTAGAGGCGCAAGGTAAAGCGCTCCTCGTCAACGACCTGCGGTAATCGCCCCGCCCCCGATCCGATCCGATCCGAAATGAAAAAGAACAAATGATTGCAGGGGGCGGGCAATTCGGGGACCTCCCTAACTATCCCTTTAACCCCGTATCCTTTTGTCATTATAGCAAATCCACAGCGTTTGTCAAGCCCTTCGTAATGGTTCAATACCTTATAACCAACAAAAAGACTAAAAATGGCTTAAAATAAGGGTTTTTTGGTTAATTAAAAAAAATAAAATTATTAAAATTAAAGTAAAAAGATAACAAAACATTGCGATAGCAGCAAGTCGTAATCTTTTTACTATTTTATTTATTTTACTAATAAAGTCCAAACTTTTCTTTTAATTCCGCTTCGTTAGTAATATATTTTGCCTTGATATAACGCACATATTTGCCGACTTCGAAAAACTCGGCCACAAAGTCAATTTCGTTCTCGCATTCGTAAGGAGAAACAAAAACGCTTCTTTGAAACTCCAACATGCCCAATTCTTTAACTTTTTTACGAAATGCTTCGCGCGCCGGTTTCTTTTTTTCAGGAATATCGTAAGTCACAATATGCCAATCCCCCTTCCACACTTTCGGTTTTTTCATTTTCATACTTTCAAATTCATATTGCAAAATCCTCTTTTTTCCGTCTTCGGTAAGAATAATAGTGGTTGTTCCGTCGTCATTATCCCTGAAATCAACCAATCTATCGTCATAAAATTCTCGGATTTTGGACCAAAGATAACTTTTATTAATTTCTCTCCAGTCATGCGCGCAAGCTCTTAAAATTTTGAAATATCCGCTCGGCGAACCAGAAAAACCAAGCGCAACACCGGTTGCCAGCAAAAGCAAAATTCTTTGTTTTAAAAACGCATTTTTGTTCATAAATTCATTAATTCATTTTAACGGCAAAAGATAACAAAATCAAGCGATAGCAGTGTTTTGTTATCTTTTTTAAATATTGGCATGTTTTGGTTTAGCTTAGTATGTTTTCAAACAATCGGCTCGGGGGGTGAGTCGGAGGCAGAGGGTTCTTTGGGTGCAAACTCCTCAACTGCCTCCGGGAGAACTGCGCCATCCGCAACACCGAGTGTTTTCCTGGACGCCGGAGTCAATCCCAAAAGTTCGTTTTCTTGTTCGGTTATTTTTCTTTTAACCTCTTCCACGGGGGCGGCGAAATTTTTACGGCTATATTCAATTATTTCGTCTCTAAACGATTCGTGCGCCGGCGGCAGCACTTTCAACGTTTCCGCCGAAAACGGATCGGCGGTGTCTCCGTCAATGGTCATTTTGATGTAAAACTGCTGCATGCCGAGATTAACCATATCTTTGGCTTTAAATACCGGCGTCATTTCGTTTTCTAGTTTCGCGGCATCGTCCCCGCCAACCCTGAAAACAACAATCGTCCCGACATTGCCTAAAACCGATTCCCTGACATGCGAAATCAACTGGCCCATAAACTGGTGCGCCACCGTAAGATTGATCCCGTATTTTCGGGCTTCGGAAAAAATATTTACGAAAGTCGTCGTGACCAAATTATGAAACTCATCAACATAGAGATAAAAATCTTTTCGCCCCTCTTCGGGCATCGCGGCCCTTGCCATCCCGGCTTGTTTGATCTTGGTGATGAACATGGAGCCGAAAAAACTGGAGTTCTCCTCGCCCATCTTTCCTTTTGAAAGGTTTATCAAAATAATCTTTTTTTCGTTCATTATTTTTTCAAGGTCAATCTTGTTTTCCTGCTGGCCGAAAATGTAGCGCAAGTAGGGGTTGGCTAAAAATTGCCCCAGCTTATTTACAAGCGGAATTATTGCATCCGTATCAAATTTTTCCGACCAATCGGCAAACTCAATCGCCCAGAAACGTTTTACCATCTCGTCTTCAATATATTCAACGACTTTCTGGCGATATTTGCGATCCACGAGCATTGAAATCATCCCTCGCATCGTGGCCATGGGAAAATCCAAAAGAGCCAAAACCGTAAATCGAAAAACATGTTCAAGCCGAGGTGTCCAGTTCGCGCCAAACTGCTTCTCCATCACCTCAATTAAACCCTGCGCCACCTGATGCTTGAGATCCGGGTTTACGTTTTGCAAAGGGTTGAAAGAAATTGGCCATTCAATGTCAGACGGATCCACCACGACGGTGTCTTCAATCCGTTCTTTCGGTATAAACCTCAAAACCTCTTCAATCACGTCTCCGTGCGGATCCATCAGGCAAATCCCATGGCCGTATTGAATGTCCTGGCGAAGCATCAGCTCCAGAAGTTTTGATTTGCCCACCCCCGACTTGCCCACAATATACATGTGGCGCCTGCGATCCTTTCGTTTTATGCCGAAAATAAATTTTTTCTCTTCGAGACCCGCGACATAATTTGTGCGCCCGAAAAAAACAACTTCTTTGGGATCAAAGTGTTTATAAATAGGCAGTTCCGGCGGAGGCGGAGCGTATTTTATTATTTGTATTTTTCCTTCTCTGGCCATTTAGATTGTTCGCAGCTCTTCTAAAGCTTTCCTGTAAGCACTGAGACTTTTCATCGTTTCTTCGTAGCTTGGGCGAAAACTCGACTCATGCGCTATGCGATTTCTCAACTTATGCGCTTCCCAGATATCATTGATGCTCGGAAGCTCTCCGGGAGCGGACGTACGCAGGCGCTCGGCCAAATTCTTGCCCAAAAAACCGAGCCGGCCCATTGTTTCTTCAAGAAGAATATCGGCTTCAATCACGGCCATTGAATAGCCAGGAGAACCGGCGGTTTTGGCTTTTTTAACTATATCATCCCACCGGCGCCTTGTTCTCAATCTGGTTTCTTCTTCAAAATTGTTTTGCTTTTGTGGCGCTTTATAAGCCCGACGGCCTTCCAAAACATATAATTTTTTTCTTAACGGGAATGTCTGAATAAAAGTCCAGACGGATGCCGCCAAAAAAATTGGGCCTAAAAATATCAGGGTAATTCTGATTCTTGAATAAAGCCTTATCCAAAAACCTGCGTCCAGCAAAAACCAAAAAGGCCCAAGAGCCTCTCTAAGCGCGCTTAAATCCGGAAAGTTCATATATTAATGATAATAAATTACCTACGCTTTATCCAACCTCGCGGTTATAACACTCTTCGCAGTATAAGATATCCGGCTTTTCGGGCGAAAACGGGCTTACAACATCTTTTTCGCATAAAGCGCATTTTCGGCTATAAAATTTCGGCGGATTGATTTGCGACAATCTATCTAAATGCCTGCATTCATGGCATTTTCTGGGCAAAGGAAAACCCCGCTTACGCAAAAAGGCGACTTCTTGCAAAACAACCCTAAATCCTTTTTTGCACCCCAAACATTCTATAATCTCTTTAAAAATATCGTCGGGCACGTCTTTAATGTCATCCGGCAAATCCTCCGCTTTTTTGGTTATTTTATACGTTATCGGCTCGTCTTCTTTCCAGCGCCAACCCGAAGCCAAAACTTCGTCTTTTGTTTTTGGAAAATAATACATTGCCCACGATTCATTGTAATCAAAAAAACTCAAGTCGTAAGGCAGAAACTCGCCGTATTTCCAAACTCGGCCGCGAGCGTCTACATAAGAATTTTTATTCATGTCTTCAATAATTTTGGCGCGAAGTTTAAGATAATCCTCTTTTGAATATTGTTTGTTTAAAATGCAGTATGATTTTTTAAAAAGCCCGATGCATCCGAAAATGTGCTGGCAAAAACCGGTCATCATTGAATAATCAATATCCAGAGTACCGGACAAAACACAGCCGAAACTGAACCTGACCGAATCCGCTCCCTCGCCAACAGTCATACATTCATAAAGGCGCTGGGCGTTATTGCCCCATTCGGTGTAATCATAACAATCTTTTGTCGGCGCTATGTTTACATATTGCACGAACCTGCCGTCTTCAACACCCGAAGCCATATAGCAATCGCGTGCGTTTTTGGAATAATATACGTATTCGCCTGAAGAATTTACGTTTTGCAAACTATGCATATATTTTTGCGGGGATTTGAGCCAAAACGCCTGAACTTCTTTTTTAATTTTTTCAAGCTCCGAATACGAGAATAATTTGAACTCGGCTAATTTTTTAAAATAGTCTTCTTTGGAGTAGGGCCTGTTGAAAACATGGTATTGCTTTCGGCGGAGTCCTGCGCAACCGAAACAATCGGAGCATCCGGCCATGTCGCGCGAAAAATAAACTCCGTGGCAATCCTCGCAGTCATCAGAAAAATGAGTGTTGTAATTTCGTGATGTGTTTACGTTTTCATAACAAAGCTGGTTTTCATACACATAATAACAATCCATACAGTCTTTTGAATGGTTAATATTGTCGGAATAGTAGCAGTTCTCGTTAAAATCTGCGTCAAAAATTAGATAACAATTTTTCAAGTTTCCGGCATGATTTACGTATTCGCTATTTACCAGCGTTGAGTGATTGTTAAAAAGACCCGGGTAAGGTATTTTAAGCGACAACTCCTTTAATTGTTCAAAAAAATTTCTGTTCGGATCATAATCCTGCCCGAATTCCATCCCGTCCCATTTATCAGACCACCAGCACTTAGTGCAATAGACCTTAAACGGCTTGTCGGGAGAAATGTTGGCAAGCGTATCTTTGCCGCAGAGCCCGCACTTTCTTTTATAAAGTTTTCGCGCGTTTCTGAACATCATTCGCCTTTGCATCCTGCACTCCGGGCAAAAGGTCGGCGGAGGAACTTTAAGGCGCGCGTAAAACTCAAAATCCGCGGGCTCAATCGTGAACTCGTTTTTGCAGTTTTGACACTTGCGGGTTTCGGGACCCATACTTATTTTTTATTTTTTGAATCCGGCTCCGGCTCAGGCATTTTAAGGCCGGGAACCTCCGATTCTTCGCCGAAAATAGGGAGGCCTGCGGGCGGACCCATGCGCTTGGCCTCCATCCTTTTAATAAAGGGTGCCGTCAGCACCAAAAACGACGGCGGATGAAACAGCGTGGCGATTCCTTCGGAGCACATAACCGCCGGCTTTGACTTCTTGTCAAAATAAAAAAATTGCGACTCTATGATCTTGCCTATTTTCATTTCAGGCGGCATGACTCTTTTTCTGAAATTAATGAGAATCCTTTGTTTTCTGGCTTCCAGACGTTTTTTGGGAAAGAAAAACGGCCATTTGATCCACCAAACCATGGTTCTTGTCGGAATTACCGGAATAAACCAGTTTTGGGTCGGAATTGAATACTGGGCGAAAGCGCCCCTTACCCCGCGATAAGGAGTCTGGCGATTAAAAATGGCGCGGGGAGCAAAGTAAATATAACGAATTATGGTTTCAAATGGGGCGCCGGAAGCGTTTCTGCCGACCGCTTTCATAACTTCTTCTTCGCCAGGAGAACGAAAAAGTGTCAGGGCCTCTTCTTCGACCGCGCCCTTGATCCTTTTGGAGGCAGATTTTTCTTTCAGCTCGTCAATAAGAGAATTGCATGTCATTTGCCATCCCACCGGGTCAGCCGGCTTTATAAGAATTTGAAGCCAAAGATGCTCTTCTTTTTTCAGCTTAGCCAGAACCTCGATCAAAACCGACATCGGGTCAAGCGACTTTTCTTCCTCAATCGCCTCAAAAAACGGGTACGTCTTAAATGGATAAGCGCTGCTCCGGCCAAGCGACAGCTCAAGCCCGAAAAGATCCAGACCCATTTTATAAATGTCGGTTGTCTTCTCCGGCAGGCGGTTTACATAGTCGTCAACCTCCACAATTTCCAGATCTTTATAGTTTCCGTAAAAAGCAGCCTCAACTATATTTTTATATTTGGCGGGCGTTCGCACATAAAGATGTGTTTCGCCGTTTAATTGCGCCATTTCCAAAGACCACCACTCCGTGACCTCGCCCTCCCAGTACCTTTCGACGAAATTTTCGGGGCTGTTCCGGAGGCTGTAAAGTTTGTTTAAAATCTGCTCCATGGCTTTCGGCGATTTGCGGATTTCCCGGGGGATTCTTATCTCAAGAAGCGACCAGCGGATTTTGTTTTTATAAACCATCGCCCGGTAATACTCCCAAATGTTTTTAAGCAAAACCGCAGAAAATATAAACAGCCAAAGCCACCACAGCTTGGCTACGATTTTGAGTCCGGGAACAAGGGCTATTTGATACAAAACATAGAATGTTTCTTTAATCTGAGCCATTACCCAGATTATAGCAGATTTACCGCCGGTTTTCCCGAAAAACTAAGCCAGATGAAATCTCCCGTCGGAAAGTTTTTTGAAGTGGGTTTTGCTCTGAAGATTTATGGCGATTGTGTTGTCTTTGACGTGCCGTTCCTGCTTAACAAATTTAATCAGGTCGTCTTTGGTCATAGGACCGCGCTTCTCCAAAACCGCCCTTACTATGTCTTTGACCGTTCCCGGCTGATAGCCCCAGCTGGCAAGAGCGTACAGACCCCTTCCGACAAGCACAAAACGCTCGTCTTTTATAAGCTCGTTATGCACCGTCTGAACATGGGCGCGCTTTGAGGCAAGCTTTTCAATGGATGAAGCGACTTCGCGGAAGTGCAGGGGGGATCCGTGCTTTTTTAAAACAAGATACGCAAAATCACGCATGCCCGAGGGCCTGACCAAAGGAGAAGAAGTAAGCCCCCACTCTCCGAAATTGTTTGAATTTACGTTTTTTGAAACGCCAAGCCAGGAGAAAACGGCCTTTTCGTCCAATTTCTTGCCAAGCTCCGATTCGGCGTGCGAACGAAAACGGCTCTCTATTTCTTCTCTGCTTAAGGGATCGTCCCCCAAATTGCCGCAAAAACCGGCTATGGTTTTGTGGGCCTCTTTGGCCGACTGCGAATCGCTTGTCCAGCGGTGGTAAAAATCGGTATCGGCTCCGAGACGCTCAAACGGCCCGCCGAGCGATAAAAAGAAGTAAACATAATTTTTTCCGGCGTCATCCGAAGCAAAGTGGGCCAGAACCTCGTCCTCTTTCCACAAACGGCCCCTTGAATCAAATTCTTTCGCGAGTTCCCCAAAAACGGATTCGGCTTCTTTAAAAACGCCTCCCAAGCGCATCTTGTTTATGGCCGAGGCTTCAATCTGACGCACGCGTTCGCGGGTGATTTTATAAGTCTCGCCTATGGACTCCAGTGTCTGCCTTTTTGATCTGGCTCCAATACCAAATCTGCGCTCGACAACGTCGCGAGATCGCCCCGAGACTTCTTTCAAAAGCGTTTTGGCTAAATCTTCAAAATTGTTCGCGGTCTTGACCATGTGATTTAACTTGAGCCTAGCTTACATCAAATAAAAAATATGTCAACCAGATCAAATCAAGTATAAAACATTATAAAATAAAACGCAAGAAAACGCAAATGGAATGAAAAGGTCCCACGCTCTGTGCGAACGTGGGACCGATGATGCGGGTAGATCAGTCGCCGAAGATGGGGCGGACCGTTTGCTCCGCAGAGCCGGGAGTGACGATCCTCGCCGTTCCCGTTCTGCGCCGACTGGGATGGAGATCCCCATCGCTGGCGCCACGGAGCCCAAGCTCGGCCAACCGCTGCGCCCTGTCGGAGTAGTCCACAGTGGTGCCTTTGAAGCCCGGTCTTCCATTCCCGTTTTCGCTCACGGCACTTTCCTCCTTCTTTGCTGGTGGGCGGAAAACTGCCTGTATTTCAATACTTATATTATATATCAACCATGTTGGTTTGTCAAGTGCCTAAGCCTTCCAGAGCAGGCTCGGCCCCTCTTTCAGCCGACGCAAGCCATATTTTGCCCTCTGCCAAAATGGGCCAAAAATGAGGTAAACCGCCCCTTCCTTGATTAGACCGGTTGTTCCGTCAATGAGTTCAATACGCAAAAAAGGCAAAAGGACCGAATCAATCTCTTCCCTGCCGTGAAGCATGTGCATCTCGGGCTTGCTATATTCTTTAAGTTTACAAAGCCCGATAACTTTTTTGACCATCGTGTGGCTCGCGCAGACAGCCTCAACCCCGTGGCTCAAACAAAGACCCATAATCTCAATGAATTGCTTCTCGGTTTCTTCTTGAGAAAGTTCGGCATCTTCTTTGTAAGTTCCGCGGCAAACTCCTATTTTAATATCGCCCGCTGAAATGCCTTGCCAAGGGCCCGAAAGAAGCATCGGATCTTCGGTAACCCAGCTCATGAATTTCGCGACTCTGGATTTTGCCTGTTTAGTATAGGCGCGAACGCGTATGGCAAGACCGCGGTGTCCGCGATTCAAAACGACATCTTCAATTACAGAATCAACCCACTCAAGTGTTTCAGTTTTTTCTTCGTCAAGCCAAACCCATCTTTTGCGTTTCGCCAAAACAATCCGTTCAAGCAAGGCTTCAAGGGCTTTGGTGAATTTTTGTCTCTTACAACAGAGACAATCGTCCGCGTCCACAAAAGAAGTTGGTTTAATTGAAATGTCTCCGGCCACACCCTCTTCATCCATTTTATCCAGAAGTTTTGAGTAAATTTCAATCAGATTTGCTTTCGCATTTTTTACGTCTTCCAAAGCATAATTTATCAAAACCTTCAGACCCAAGGAGTTATAATATTTCGCCTCATCAATTACGTCCTCAATACGGCTTCCGCAGGTAAATTTCTCCAAAAGATAAAAAAGGCGCAAAAATACGAGGGCAAGCATCACTGCCAGCCCCGCTCCCAGATAGGAGAGAAGCTCCGGCATTACCCGCCCCCCAATCAAAAATCTCTACTTTAATTGAGCTCCTGTTTTAAAAAAAAGTCAATTCAATTTGCCTGACCGCTTCTGCCATGAGACAAGGAGTGGGCTAGCAAGACAAATTGAAGAATATGTTCCGGCGATGACGCCGATAAGGAGTGTCAGAGCAAAATAACGGGTAGCACTTGCGCCAAACCAAAAAAGAGACGCGAGCACCAAAAATATAGCGAACGAAGTAGCAAGCGACCGGCCGTAAGTTTCGTCAAGACTTTTTCCGACTATAGATTCAAAATTACCCACACCCTCGGACTTGCGAAGGTTCTCGCGAATACGGTCAAAAACGACGATTGTATCGTGCACGGAAAAACCAAGAATGGTAAGAAGCGCGGTCACAAAAAGAGCGTCTACTTCCGCCCCATAAAATCGGCCGAGATACGCGAAAAGTCCGGCCGGAATCAAAATATCGTGAATAAGAGCCAAAATGGCCACTACTCCGTACTTCCAGCTAGCAACAGGTTTTGAAACATGGCGGAACGCCCAGCTTACGAAAGCCAAAATCAAAACAATAACCAGAGCTATGGATACGAATGCGTTCCGGCGAAGTTCCCGCCCTATGGTCGGCCCGATTGAATCAAATCTGCGAATACTCAAAACCTTTTCCGGCTCGTCGCTTCCGGCCAAAGCCTTGATCAAATCCTGACGGCCTTCGGGGGGCAGCTCTCCGACCCTTACAATAAAGCCGTTATCCCCGGCCGGCTGTACACGGTAAGAAGATAAATTTAAATCAGAAATCTTTTGGTCGATCAGCGCGGTGTCGGGGCGTTCGCCCAGAAACTCGACTTCCAAAATTGAACCGCCCGAAAAATCAACTCCGAGCCTGAATCCATAGGCCAAAACACCGAAAAGGCTAGTGGCCAAAACCAGGAAAGAAAAAATATATAAAAATTTTCTGAAACGAATTATAAGCATTTTATTTTACTTAACTTAATGCCGCTTTACGCCGTAAAGAATAAACGAAAACATACTGTTCCTTAATCCGAAAGCAAAAACAAACACCTTGGTAACAACAAGGGCCGAAAAAATACTCGCAAGCACTCCCACCCCCAAAGTCAGCGCAAAACCCCGTATTATACTTGTGCCGAACCAGTAAAGTATGGTTGAAGTAATAAGAGTTGAAATATTTGAATCGCGAATTGACGGCCAAGCCCTTTTGAAGCCGGTCTCAACGGCATCCTCAAGATCAGCCCCCCACCTTGTTTCCTCTCTCATCCTCTCAAATATAAGTATGTTGGCATCAACCGCCATCCCGACGGATAAAAGAAATCCGGCGATACCCGCGGCGGTAAGCGTTACCGGAAGAATTTTAAAGACGCTCAAAATCAAAACAACGTAGAAAGCGAGACCGAAAACGGCGATTAAGCCGGGTAAACGGTAGCGTAAAATCAAAAACAAAGCCACGGCCAAAACACCATAGATTCCGGCGACAAGTCCCCGCGCCAAAGACTCCCCGCCCAAAGACGCGCCCACGCTTTGCTGGGCAATGAGTTTAATCGGCACCGGCAAAGCCCCCGAATTAAGCCTGCGAACCAAAGTCCTTGCTTCGTCCGGCGTAAATTGTCCGGTTATTTGGGCGCTGCCGGAAGTTATTTCCGACTGAACCACAGGCGCGCTTATCGGAAAACCGTCAAGATAAATAGCGACTCGCTTGCCAATATTGTCTTTGGTAATTTTCCCGAAAATTTCTGCACCTTCGTCGTTGAATTCCAAGAGAACAACGGGCTCGTTGGTTGTGGAATCAAAGTTTAAAACCGATCTTTTAAGAAATCTTCCGGTGAGCTCGGAGGAAACGAAATAAGGGTCTTCAAGAATAAATTCGTCATTTTCTTGGGCCGAAAGTATTTTGTCGCGCTCACTCTCGGCGCGCTCTGTTTTGAATTCCAAATACGGCGTCTGACCTATCGTTTGTATTGCTTGATCCGTGTCAAAAACGCCCGCGAGTTCCACAATAAGACGGTTCGAGTCGCCCGATTTTTGGACCTGCACCACGGGCTCGGTTACGCCGAAAGCGTTGACCCTCCGCTCAATGACATCGCGAAGCCCCTCCATTGATTCCGAAACTTCTCCGAAAGCAATACTCGAAACATCTGCCTCGTAAACCAAATGCGCCCCGCCCTGCAGGTCAAGGCCAAGACGATATCCGATATTGCCCAAAAACCAACCGGGTCTAAAAAAATTCGCGCCGGCAAAATAAGCGAGAAAAACGCCCGCCAAAAGCAAAGATATGGCAATAAGCCGTATTTTAAGCATAGTTTGCATATTATAACCTTAAAAAGATTTACGCAAAATTAAAAAGTTTCTGTTAATTTACATCCTCCCCAAATCCGACGATCGTAGAATTTAGAGATAATAGATATAGTAATGAGCGGAAAGATTGGGGTTTGGTTTAGTGAAGGCGTTTTAAAAGCTCTTCCGGGTCGGAAACTATGTCATGGATAAACTTTCTGCTTGAGGGTTCTTCGTAAAGACCGTGAGGATAAGAGCCCATCAATGTCTTGTCTTCAAGAGCGTAGATGGTTTTACCAAGAACGGCAGCTGCGAAAAGTTCGCCGTTGGTGTTTGCCCCTATATAGCCATCTTTATTAAAGATAAAACACACGTCTGCCACGCGCACTTTTCTGAAAAGATGGTCATAAACTTTCCCAGCAACAATCGCGCGATAAAGGTCGTCTTTTAATCTGTCTTTTTCTTCCATCTTGCTTAATTTCGGGTCATCGTCTTCAAAATTGGGAGTCAAAACATGGACATGACGACCGCTTTTGGCCGCTTCGGCTTGCAGGCGATTTACAAAATCCGCAAGTTCGTTGCGGAATCTGATGCTTGCGCAAAATACTACAGATCTCATTTTTTTATTTTAAACTCCTGCAAGACGACTTGCAAATTGAGTTGCCCACAGTCCACCCAAAAACGAGCAAAAAATCCGACAAGAGAACTACGATCGTGGTTTTCTTGTCGGATTTCTAGTTAGAACAGAAAAATCAACCCCACTTGGAGGCTTCGCCTCCAAGTGGGGTGTTTTTTAAATTACGCCGATGGTTTTGAGAATATGGTACCAAACCGGCTCAAGTCCCATTTCCTGCTTCCATTCGGAATCGGTGGCTTTTTCAGTCGGATTTTTGCCAAAAATAGCAATCGTTAGCTCTCCAACCCTGTTATAAGATATGCCGTACTTTTTCATAAAGTATTCCGTCCGCTTGGCTATTCTTTGCAACTCTGCAAGTGAAAACCAACCGGCCTTTTTGGCATCGCTTCCGGCTTTCAGCTCCCCCGACCAATTCAGCGCTTCATACACTTTCCACAAATGATGCATCCCGCCTTCGCGCTTGCAGGGATTGTTTATATCTTCTTCAAAAACAAGTTTGTTTTCCCCTACTTCCAGTCCCGCTTCTTCTTTAATTTCCCTGACCATTGCGTCATAAAAATTCGGGTCTCCATCCACATGCCCTGCCGGCAAAGCAAACGCTTCGGGATAATTCGCCCGCTCAATTACAACGATTTTTTCGCCGTCGCGGATTATCTGTCCGACGGAAGTGTTGTCGCAAACCTTGGCCATTTCTATTTCCTCTTTTTAGAACCCCTATTGTTTTTAGCCGATTTTTTTGATTTAGGCAAGTTTTTGCCTTTTCCCTTCTCTCCCAAAAATTTAAAAAGTTCTTCCGGGCCTCTGAATACCATGTTTGAGTAATAAGTCAGAAACGGGCTCATTGAAACGCCTTTGGGATAGACGAGCCACGCTTCTTTGCTTGTCTCGTGCGCCTCGCGAAGCTCGTTTATTGTGCCCGGAGAAGAAACCGCGCGCGGAAAATAGGCAATGACACGGTCTACCTGCTTGATGAGCCAGTATAAATCGCGATTGACAATCTGGTTTAAAACATCTTCGGTCATCATTGAGGGTTTCCACTGCTCAACAAGTTCAATTTCTCTGGGGTCAAAAATTATAAAATATTTTTCAAGCCGTTTTATGAATTTATCAACTGTGGCTTGGTCTTTCGGGTTTTGAAAATGCGTCAAAGGCATCGCGGTATAAATTTTTTCCGTTTGCGGCTCAAAAAGAAGGCGGTATAAAAGTTTGACGTTTGACTGCGAGGGAATTATGTAAAATTGTTTGCGGTTCATCTCGGCCCAAGACGCCGTCATTTCAACGTCAACATTTCTCCACATCAAAATTTCGTTAAAAGTGAGATTTTCTTTTTTCCACTGCTTGCGGACTTTAAGGTGGTCGTAAATGCTTATGACGTCGTCCACGAAGGCCAGAAACAAGTCGGGGTTTAACTGGCTCACATAATAATTATCCCACGCTCGCAAAAAAACGTTTTTCCAGTAAAAAAACGCGTGTATGTTTATGAAAACAGCGTCATAAGTTTTCATTACTTTCGGGAGTTCGCCGGCTATTCGCTCAAAAACGGCGGATCTAACGGCATTTATAACCGATGGCGGAGCGTTTAAGACGTTTTCTGCGGTAAAATTAACTCCTATGTCCTTTGAGTGGTCCAGCATAAGCTGGCCTACGTTATAAATTTTTATTTTTTTTCCGTTCGCTTTTGCCCGCTCTTCAAGTTTCTCCAAATACTCCTTGCGCCTGGAGCCGGAAATCGCGGTCGTAATTATTAGTTTTGACATGTTTTTATTATACCTCAATTATAACAAAAAAGAGGCTTATCACAGCCTCTCAATGTCTTTTGTAAACTCTTTAAAAAGATCCACATCGCCGGATTTGGCAATCTGTTTGTCTTCATAAGGAACACCCATACGCCTGTAAAATTCGTCAGCGACATTTTTAAAAGTTCCGCAGACAATCGCCAAAAGCCAATATCTTACTTTGCCGAATTGAAGTTTGATTATTTTCAAAGCAAGGCGGGTGCAAGTGTAGTTAAGAAGTCCCGCGAACGCTCCGTCGTATTCGTAGCCTTTAGCTTCGGCAACAATTTTTTCGGCCAGCTCGTCAATAAGCGGGTCAAGTTTCTGTCTGTCTTTTGGGGCAATGTACGGCATTTTGTTTCTCCCTTTTATAATAACCATCCGCAGTCAGTTTAACAAAAAGCCCCTTGGAGTCAAGGGGTTTTTTTATCGTAAACAAAAAAAGTATGCCGGTGAGCGTTTTTCTCGTCCGGTTCCTTTGTTTCCCGGATTACTTCAGTCCACGAGTCCAAATCCATCGGCGGAAAAAAGGAGTCCCCGTCAAAATCCGAATCCACGCGCGTCAAATAAATTCTTGAGGCCCGCGGAAGAAACTGGCCATAGACCGACTCTCCCCCGATTATCATGATTTCATCCTGGTCCGCGACCAACTGCAAGGCCTCTTCCGGCGAATGAACTATTGCCACACCCTCGGCGTTAAAATCGGAATTTCTTGTCAAAATGATATTAACGCGCCCGGCAAGCGGTTTGCCGATTGACTCAAAAGTTTTGCGTCCCATTATAACCGGCTTGCCAATGGTCAGCTCTTTGAATTTTTTCATGTCGGACGGCAAATTCCACGGCAAAGAATTGTTTTTGCCTATTACTCCGTTTTTGGCAACCGCGGCGATAATTGATATTCGCATAGTGTTCCTCCTACACCGCCATATCGGCTTTGATCGGGGGGTGATATTGGTAATTTTCCAACTTTATGTCATCCATCGTGAATTTATCAATATCTTTTATTTCGGGATTAAGCCGGAGCTTCGGCAACGGATAGGGTTCTCTGGAAAGCTGTTCCCGCACCTGCTCAAAATGGTTGTGATAAATATGCGCGTCATTCAGAGTCAGTATAACTTCGTCCGGCTCTAAATCGGTTACTTGGGCCACCATATTCAAAAGCAAGGCGTATGACGCGATATTGAACGGCACGCCCAAAAACATATCACACGACCTCTGGGTCATAGCCAAAGACAGTTTGGCGCGAGCGACAAAAAATTGAAAAAGCATATGGCAGGGGGGCAGAGCCATCTGATCAATCTCGCCCGGATTCCAAGCCGAAATAACGAGACGACGGTCATAAGGGTCTTTTTTTATTCTTTCTATAATATTTTTTAACTGGTCAATTTCACCACCGTCAGACGACTTCCAGCTTCTCCACTGAACTCCATATACTCTGCCTAAATCGCCCTCAAAACGCGCCTTTGGCTTCCAAAATGGAGCTTCGGCGTTTGCCGTCCATATCGTTGTTTTTTCGGGGAGTCTCGTGCCGTGTAGGATTTCGGCAAGCCGTCTCTCGTCGCTTGATCCTTCAATAAACCACAAAAGCTCGCTTGCGACGCTTTTGAACGCGAGTTTCTTCGTGGTCATCGCCGGAAAGCCGTCGGACATTTTAAACCTCAAAGGCAGAGCAAAAACCGCCCGCGTATCTATGCCGGTTCTGTTCGGCTTATCTACCCCGTTTTCCATAATGTATTTAAGAGCGTCTAGATACGTTTTCATTTTATCCTCATTTTAAGGTTTCCGTCCTTATTTTACAAAAAAAATTCCCCAACTGCTTGGGGATAACTATTAAAATAATTTATTTGAATTTAGTCAAAAGAGGCTCTACGCACTTTTTAACATCTTCGTAAATTTCATCAATGCTTCGGGATGCGTCCAAAACGCGCCATTTCTCCGGCTTTTCTTCGGCCTGATCTAAAAATGACTTGCGAACGCGGTGATGAAAATCCATTCCCAATTTTTCAAAACGAGTCAGAGTTTCCCCGCGCTTTTCAGCTCTGGACTTCAGTGTTTCCGGATCGCAATCGGCAAGAATTATCAAATCCGGCTCAATTCCTCCTCGCGCTTTACCGCTTTTGCGTTTTATCTCGGCAATGTCATAACCACGGCCCGCGCCTTGATAAGCGATTGTGGAATATTCGGTGCGATCGCAGATAACCACGGCGCCCCTTTCAAGAGCGGAACGAATAACTGTTCTGTAGTGTATTTCGCGATCTTCGCAAAAAAGGTCCAGCTCTTCTTCGGGCGAAATGTTTCCGTGTAAAAGTTTTTGTCTGATTTCCAGTCCTTCCGGTGTTCCGCCCGGCTCTTTCGTCCACACGACATCAAGACCCAGAGATTTTAAATCTTCGTAAAGCCGACGCGACTGGGTAGTTTTTCCGCAAAAATCCCCGCCTTCAAAAACGATAAAAATCCCGCGCATATTACGCCTCCATTATAGCAAAGAAACCTGTAAAAATTTTAACGCGTCTAGTCTTTTACTTCAATCCCCATTGAGCGGGCAGTACCTTCAACGATTTTTATGGCACCCTCAACATCGTTTGCGTTTAAGTCCTCCATTTTCTGCTCCGCGATTTCGCGGACTTTGGCACGCGAAACCTTGCCGACTTTGCCGGTCAACGGATTTGCCGCGCCCTTCTCAACTCCTGCCGCCTTTCTAAGCAAGTCGGATGCCGGAGGAGTTTTTAATTTAAAATCAAAACTCCTGTCTTCGTATACGGTAAGCACGACCGGAATGATGCTATCGCCCTTATCGCGTGTTGCCTCATTGAATTTACTCACGAATTCGCCAATATTTATGCCCTGCGGGCCCAAAGCGGTGCCGACCGGAGGCGCCGGATTCGCTTTTCCTGCCGGAATCTGAAGCTTTACCACTGCTTTAATTTTTTTTGCCATGTTTTAAAATTATAGTTTCTTTATCTGTAAAAAGTCCAGCTCAACCGGAGTCTCGCGTCCAAAAATGGAAACGAGCACTTTAACCTTGCCTCTGGCCTCGTCAACTTCGGAAACCTTGCCTTCATACTCCTTAAACGGCCCGTCGTTGACTCTGACCGTATCTCCGACCGCAACATCAATCGTGTGTTTAGGTTCATCGGTCTGCATTCTTTTGAAAAGCACATCCACCTCTTCTCTGGAAAGCGGAGTGGGGGTTATGCCCGAACCGACAAATCCGGTAACCCTGGGAGTATTGCGGACAATATACCACGAATCGTCGGTCACTATCATTTCAACCAAAACATACCCCGGATATATTTTTTCTTCCTCAACTTTCCGTTTTCCTCCTTTTATTTTTATTTTTTTTTCTTTGGGAACAAGAATATTGAAAATTTTATCCTCGTATCCAAGGGATTCAACGCGCTGTTTTAAATTTCTGGCAACGGCGTCTTCGTAGCCCGAGTAAGTATGGACCGCGTACCAATTTTTGCCGAACTCTCCTGTTTGTTTGGCCATATTCGCTTAAAATTTTTGTTTATAAAACAAATCTTTCCAGCAGGTTAATAAAAATAAAGTCAAGAAGGCCGAGATATGCCGCAACGCCCGCCGAAACCGCGATAACAAGTAAAGTAAAACGAACAGTTTCCCGCCTCGTCGGCCAGTTTACGTTTTTAACCTCAAGTTTTGTGAGTTTTAAGTAATCGGCGAGTTTTTGAAAAAAGTCCATATTTTGAAAAACCCCCTCAAGGGGTTTATCTTTCCATTATACCAAGCACGGCGTCGCTGTCAAGATGGGTTTTAAATATCCAGATTCTGAACGTATTTTGCCTGCGACTGGATGAAGGCCTTGCGAGGCTCAACAATTGAGCCCATTAAAATATCAAAAGTTTTGTTTGCTTCCTCGGCGTCTTCAATCGCAACCGCTTTCAAAGACCTCGTTTGCGGGTCCATGGTGGTTTCCCAAAGCTGTTCCGGGTTCATCTCGCCCAAACCTTTGTAGCGCTGAATGTTCTGGCCCTCCATACCTTTGCTTTTGAGTAATTTGTCTTTTTCTTCTTCGGAATAAACATAATTCACTTCACGGCCCTTTTGGACCCGATACAGCGGAGGCTGGGCTATGTAAAGATAACCCTGTTCGATTACTGACTTAAAATACCGGTAAAAAAGAGTCAAAAGCAATGTCCTTATATGCGCTCCGTCAACATCGGCGTCGGTCATTAAAATGATTTTGTGGTAGCGAATACGGCTCGTGTCCAAGTCCTCCGAAATTCCGGCTCCAAGCGCGATTACAAGCGATTTTACTTCGTTGTTGGCAAGCATTTTATCAAGACGCGCTCGCTCCACGTTTAAAATTTTTCCCCTTAACGGCAAAATGGCTTGCGTTCTGCGGTCTCTGGCTGACTTCGCCGAACCGCCGGCCGAATCACCCTCAACCAGAAAAAGTTCGGCCTCCTCGGCATTTCTGGATTGGCAGTCGGCAAGCTTTCCCGGAAGAGTCAGGCCGTCCAAAACTCCTTTTCTTAAAACCGTGTCTTTTGCGGCCTTCGCGGCTTTCCGCGCGCGCATAGCCAGAAGCACTTTTTCGATAATCGAACGCGCGTCAGAAGGGTGCTCTTCCAGAAAATCAGCAAACGCGGTTCCAAAAACGGTTTCAACCGCGCCTCTGGCCTCCGGGTTGCCAAGCTTGGCTTTGGTTTGTCCTTCAAACTGAAGCTGGGCATTTCCGATTTTGACCGAAATCACGGCGGTCAGTCCGTCTCTAACATCGTCTCCGGTCAGATTTTCGTCGTCAGCCTTTAAAAAATTATTTTTTCTCGCGTAGTCATTAAGGGTTCTTGTCAAAGCGGTTCTGAAACCGGTGAGGTGCATTCCGCCTTCGGGCGTATTTATATTGTTGGCAAAACTGTGTTCTCTGGCCTGCAAATCGTCTACATACTGCAAGGCGACCTCAACCAAAATTCCGTCCAATTCTTTAGAAACGTAAAAAATATTTTCGTTTTTGGCGGCAAATCCGCGGTTCATGTGCAAAACGTACGAACGGATCCCGCCTTCAAAGTAAAAAGAGTGCGACCGGTGGTTATGCTCCTCTTTTTCGCGTTTGTCTTCAACGGTTATTTTCAATCCCGGGGTCAAGTATGTCTGTTCGCGCATGCGCGTCAATACTCGGTTCCAGTCAAATTCTATCTCCTTAAAAATTTCAGGATCGGGATCAAATGTCACCGCAGTGCCCGAGCCTCCGCATTTTCCGATTTTTTTGACAGCCGATTTGGCCTTGCCCCTGGTATACTCCTGCGCCCAAAGACTGCCATCCCTGCACACCTTGGCTTCAAGCCAGCGCGACAGAGCATTAACCACAGAAACGCCGACTCCGTGAAGACCTCCGGCTACCTTATATGAATCACCGCCGAACTTTCCTCCCGCGTGCAAAGTGGTCATTACAGTCTCAAGCGCCGATTTTTTGGTCTGTGCGTGGCGTTCAACAGGGATACCGCGCCCGTCATCAACCACCCTAACTTTATTGTCGGACAGCAAAGTTACCGAAATATTTTTTGCGTATCCCGCCATCGCTTCGTCAACCGAGTTGTCCACCACCTCCCAAATCAAATGATGAAGGCCATCTACGCCCGTTGAGCCGATATACATTCCGGGACGCTTGCGAACAGGGTCCAGCCCCTCCAAAACATAAATATCTTTGGCGGTATAGCCGTTTTGGGCTTTTTTGGAAGAGGCCGATTCCGTCCCCCTACCCCCATTTTTAGGGGTAATTTTAACTCGTTTTTTTGGCATTATTTGATTTAAATTCTTGTTTTAATTATAGCAAATTTAACGCCTCAAAACAACAGCAAATCACCTCAACTCGGCCTTGAATTATAGGGCGGTTTTTTTGGCTAAATCTCTACTCCAAGCTTCTCGCGAATATTTTCTTTGATGACCCCAACTTCTCTTTGGACATCATTAAAGTTTTTTAAGCCGGCATTGACCGACTCAATTAATGAATCAAAATGTTCGTCAATCTTGATGAATTGACGGTCGTGTTCTTCTAATTTACTGCGAATGTGGGCAAACTGCTTATCCAGATAAGATTTTAGATTCTCGTCCATACACCAAATTTTAACTTCTTATAAATGCAGGTCAAGTGCGCAATGGTCGGGCAACCCGTAAAATCACCTCAACTCGGCCTTGAATTGCTCTGCGGTTTGGCGGTAAATTTCGTCTCTTAACTTACGGGTATTTCCGTGCCCCAAAAGTCCCAAATACGAATTTATCGTTTCTGGCGCGGGGTTAGCCGATATTCTCTTAAACATCCTCCTTTTCGTTTTAGTCCTCAAAACTCTGTGGTCTGGAAAATGAACCCAGCCCAGAAAATCAACGCCCGATGACGGGCTTTTAATTTGGATTTTGTCTTTGTGTATTTCAAGTTTGAGTTTGTTTTTTAAAAATTCTTTTATCGGTTCAATTTTATCTTCAAGCCGTTTTTTATCATCCGAAAGCAAAATAAAATCATCCGCGTATCTAATGTAATGCTTGATTTTAAGTTTGTGTTTTAAAAACTGGTCAAACTCGTTCATATAAATATTAACCAAAAGCTGTGAGGTCAGATTTCCCAACGGCAAACCCTTGCTCGGGCTTCCAGAATTAAAGCTGTCTATTACTTCGTCCAAAAGCCAAAGTGTGTTTTTGCCGGAGATGTGTTTTGCCAAAATTTCTTTCAGTGTTTTGTGGTCAATGCTAGCGAAAAACTTTTTTATGTCGCATTTCAAAATCCAGCAGGTTTTGGTGTTGTTTTTGCTGGTTTTGTACGCAAAAGCGCGAAAACGATTCATGGCCTTGTGCGTTCCTTTGTTTATGCGGCAAGAAAAAGAGTCGGCGATAAAAACCTTTTCAAAAAATGGATATAGTTTGCGGTAAATCGCGTGATGCAAAAGCCTATCGCGAACGCTTGCTTTGTGAATATCCCTCGGCTTCGGGTCGTTTATTTTAAACGCTTGATATGCTCCGTGTTTATATGTATGATTGGCCAAATCGCCGTGAAGTGAAAATATATTATCCATCAGGCATAAAGAAAATCCTTGAACATCCGGCTTGCTTCTTTTTCCCCGCAAAAACTCCCGCCACGCTTCAAGCAGATTTTCAGCGCTTATTATTTCTTCAAAATTATGGCTCAATTTAATTTTCATAAAAATTCTTCTTTTAACCCCCCCCCCACAGAAAGTTTTGCCGATAGTTGAGAGGTTTATCGCTGTATATAAACTTTGGGACGAATTCAGAGACGATTTCCCTAAAAAAACAAGGTACACGCTCGGAGAAAAAATTGACGAATACTTTATTCAGATAATTGAACTCCTTTTTATCGCGAGCTATTTAGTAAAACAAGAAAAAATCCCTTATTTACGGAGAGCGAGTGTAAAGCTTGATTCGTTAAAGCTTTTCCTGCGAATCTCTTGGGAGCTAAAAGTGCTGGACAATAAAAAGTTTATTCTCCTTTCCGAACACCTAGACGAGATGGGCAAAATGCTTGGCGGCTGGGAAAGACAGCTTACAAAAACTTCCGCTTACTAGGCGGAAGAAAACAAATACAATAGCGGACGCCGGCGAACCGGTAGTTGCGATTCCAGCGGTTGCTCGAATTGAGCCAGTTCCAGTTGAGCTTGCGATCGGCGCCATTGCGCCACAAGTTCAGAACGCTGCGGAAGCCACCGGCGCCAAGAAATATGCCGGGTACCATCTAAACCACCGCCCCTCGAATACTCTCGGGGCTGTATCTTGTTCGGGATCTCGTCCTATGACTAATCCTCCGGTATCCTGCACCGAGTGTCTTTGTTTTTTAGAGAAAAAGAGGGCACTCTGGAAGAAGCCGTAGCCGCTTCCACTCTGGCATATCTTATCCCAAAGTTCGGCCGCCTGAAGCCGTAACCGCAGACATACAAGCCTACTATTCAAAATTATACTACATAATTTCAAAACAAATTAAAACACCCCGCGCCAATGTTGCGCGCGGGGTGTACGGTGCTTTGCTGTGTGTCTCGCCGGCCGGATCCAAGGAATCAAGTCACCAAAAGTACTTAATTCCCCAGAGTCCGAGTGCTACTCGCGGACGCCGGCGAACCGGTAGTCGCGATCCCAGCGGAGGCCCGAATTGAGCCAGTGCCAGCCGAGCTTGCGATCGGCGCCATAGCGCCACAAGCCCAGAACGCAGCGGAAGCCACCGGCGCCAAGAACAGGGTTCTGTAAGTAGAAGATGATCGGGCGCCCTTCCACCGGCAGATGTTGGAATTGCTCGCCGAAGTGAACAGCGTGGTCAACATCCGGACGCTTCAGGCCTCTGCGAACATACTCTGCCTCAACTTCGGCATCGCTCGGGTCGTGGTCAAAGTGCTTCATGTCGAAAATCTCAACCGTGGCCCAACGCTCGTATCCCTTTTGAAGCTCACACCGCTCAATGATTGAGGGGTCGTACCCCGTGTAGCCGCTTGCCTCGACGACTGCGGCAATGCCTCGCTTTCCGCCCATCTTCACACGGAAGATGTTGAGGAGTTTGGCGAACACCGCGTCGATCTCGTCAAGCGCCCAGGCGTTTCCCGGCAGAGCGAGCCTGGAAACAACATCTACAACGTTTCCGCCTCGCTTTTCCAGACGACCGGATATTTCTCCGATGACCGCTTGGAATTGGCCCGCAAACTTCACTGCTTCGTTGCTTTTGGCCATGACTGGCCCTCCTTTTATTTGCTCGCCCCTCATTCCGACCCAATGCCGGAACCACAGACGAGCGGGAACTATTTTTCTATTATACACCCAGTTTATCTGCTTGTCAAGCCCCTCGTAATGGTTCAAGGCCTTTGCATCACCTCAACTCGGCTTTGAATTGCTCTGCGGTTTGGCGGTAAATTTCGCCTTGGATTTTGTCCACTTCTGCAGAAACCAAAGTCCGGTCGTTTGAGCGGTAAATTATACGATAGGTGTAGCTTACCCGTCCTTCGCCGAATTTTTCCAGATTTTCGTATTTATCAATCAATTTAACTTCCTCCACTAAATCACCGCCTAAGTCGCGTATCAAATCAAAATAATTATTCGGCACAAAGTCGCTTTTAACGACAAAAGAAATATCGCGCGTAATCGGAGGATATTTGGAAACAGGCACGAATTTTTGGCCGAGTTTAAGCTGGCGCTTAATTCTTTCATCTTCGGACCAGAAAAGCCGAATGTCAGGCAAATCCATGCTTATGATGGCCAATCGCTCCAAGCCAAACCCAAACGCCCAGCCGTTATATTCTTCGGGGTCAACGCCGAGATTTTTAAGCACAATCTCCCTTACAACGCCCGCACCCAAAACTTCAACCCACCTTCTTGATTCGCCGTCCCCGACTTCAATTTCCATCTCAAGCGACGGGTCAGTGTACGGAAACTCGTCTTTATTAAATCGATATTTAACGCCGTCGCCAAAAATAGTTTTGGCAATTTCGGTCAAAACATCTTTCAGATCGTCAATAGTGATTATGCTCTCCGACTTCGGCGTCAGATACCACCCGTCCATCTGATGGAAAACGTTCATGTGGTTGCGGTCTATTTCGTCTTTCCTGTAAACTTTGCCGTGTGAAAGCGCGCCGATTGACTCTTTGTTTTTTATTTTTTCTTTCACTTCCGGCTGACCAAGCCAGTAATACCACATTATGGTCGTGTGGGTGCGAAGAATGTGGCTGTTGTCCACAAAATACGTGTCGGTCGGCCTTCGCGCGGGATGCTCGGCGGGAAAGTTAAACAAGTCAAAACTTACGTCCGCGGGCAAAACATCGGGCGATTTAACATCGTCAAAATCGGAGAACCGCGCAATTTTTTTAATACGCCCCGCAAGCTCAAAAAGGGGGCTTGATTTGTCCCTCGACAGGTCCGGCATGTTCAAAAATCGGAGGAGCCGACGTGATTCAAAATCATCCCTTTTTTCAAGAGATTTTGTGAGTTCCAACTCTTTTTCCGATTTAATTTCAATATATTTTCCGGACATGATGTGAAAATTATAGCAAATCCGCTCTGAATTTCAAAAACAAACCCCGCAGTGGCGGGGTTAAAAAATGATGCGCGAGC
>Ga0209541_10001847_pt1 | contig 41356 bp, 49 predicted proteins | sample RifCSPlowO2_01_FD_184027 | JGI IMG/M metagenome (GOLD analysis project Ga0209541, IMG submission 184027) | Groundwater microbial communities from Rifle, Colorado - Rifle CSP2_plank lowO2_0.1 (SPAdes) (version 2) | ecosystem: Environmental > Aquatic > Deep subsurface > Groundwater | place...
TAATGAGATACATCTTAAAGAAAATTAAGGAAAATTATAGTGTTGAGTTAGAAGATGATGATACTGCAATGCAGAGGATCAGGGAAAGCGCTGAGAAAGCTAAAATTGAATTAAGCACAGTAATAGAAACAGATATACAGCTTCCTTATTTAACTGTTACTGATTCAGGACCTGTTAATTTTTCAATGAAAATAACAAGAGCTGAGCTTGAAAACATAATTTCTGGGATAATTGACAAATGCAAAAAGCCAGTTGAACAGGCATTAAGCGATGCTAAACTATCCAGAAATGGCATCTCAAAAATTATTTTAGTCGGCGGACCTACAAGAATGCCTATTGTGCAGAAATTTATTGAAAATTTAACCGGCAAAAAACCAGAAAGAGGAATCGACCCGATGGAATGTGTGGCGCAGGGAGCTGCAATCCAGGGCGGTGTGTTATCAGGAGAAGTCAAGGATGTTTTATTACTAGATGTAACTCCTTTAACATTGGGGATTGAAACATTGGGAGGAATAAGAACCCAATTAATTGAGAGAAATACTACAATTCCGACTAAAAAGACGCAGATATTTTCAACAGCTGCTGACAATCAGCCCGGAGTTGAGATTAATGTCCTGCAAGGGGAGAGACAAATGGCTTCTGACAATAAATCACTGGGAAGATTTATGCTAAGCGGCATTCCTCCTGCTCCAAGAGGGATTCCACAGATTGAAGTAATCTTTGATATTGACGCAAACGGCATCTTGAATGTTTCAGCCAAAGACTTAGGAACTGGAAAAGAGCAGAAAATAACTATCACTGCGAGCCAAAAATTAAATGAGAAAGAAGTAGAGAGAATGAAAAAAGACGCTGAAGAGCATGCTGAAGAAGACAAGAAAAAGAAAGAACAGATAGAAGTCAGGAATAATGCTGAATCTATAATCTTTTCAACTGAAAAATTATTGAAAGATTATGGAGACAAAGTTGATAAAGAAACTAAAGAAAGATTAGAGAAAGAGATTAATGAGCTTAAGGAAACTGTTAAGAGTGATGACACAGAGAAAATAAAAAGTAAACTAGAAGATGTCAATAGAGTTGCTCAGGAATTAGGCGCTAAGATGTATGCTGAAGCTGCTAAAACCCAACAAAATGAAGAAGATAAACAATCTTCTTCTGATCATGTTGTAGAAGGCGAGGCTGAGGACGTTAAAGAGGATAAGAAATGACTGAATCTCTGGGAAGAAGAACAATGCTTACTTCTGAACAGGAGAATTATATAAGTGAAAGATTAATAGAAGAAGTTCCAGCTTATATAAGAGGAAAATTAATCTTGAATGAATTAAAAAGAGGTAGGATATTAACTAAGTATGAAAGAGGGGTTATCGTCAGTTCAATAAACTTTATTATTGAAGAATGCTTTGAAAGATTCCCTGATTTAACTTTAATGCCCAAATGCTCTAAAAGAGAGATTATCAGAGCTTCAATAAGAGGTATATCACATCCAATTCAATACGACACGTCCAATTCAATATGACAAAAAGAGACTATTATGAAATTCTTGGATTGAGTAAAAGCGCGAGTAAAGATGAGATTAAAAAAGCATACAAAAAATTAGCGATAAAACATCATCCTGATAAAGGAGGAGATGCTGAAAAATTTAAAGAACTTTCTGAAGCTTATGCTGTTCTATCTGATGAAAATAAAAGAAAACAGTATGACCAGTTTGGACATGCCGGATTTGACCAGAGATTTTCGCAGGAAGATATTTTCAGAGGAGCTGATTTCAGTTCAATATTTGATGAAATTTTCGGCAATTCAGGCTTTGGTGGAAGCATATTTGAAAGCTTTTTTGGAAGCCAGAGAAGAAGAGGAGAGGAGAGGGGCCAGGATTTAAGCTGTGAAATTGAAGTAAGCTTTGAAGACGCGGTTAAAGGAGTAAGCAGGGAGATTAAACTGCCTATAAGTGAAGCATGTAAAGAATGCAAAGGCAGTGGAGCGGAAAATAATGATTTTCTGGAATGCAAGGAATGCCATGGAGCAGGACAAATAAGAAAAGACAGGAGAACTTTATTTGGGGTGTTTTCGAGCATAACTCAGTGTGAGGAATGCAATGGAAGAGGGAAAATTGTTAGATCAAGATGCAAAGAGTGCAAAGGATCAGGAATTATAACTGAAGAGAAAAAAATGAAAGTGGATATTCCTGCAGGCATAGACAACAACAACCAGATAAGATTGAGCGGAAGAGGCGATGTTAATTCTTTAGGAAGAAATCCTGGAGACTTGTATATTATTGTTAAAGTTAAAAAGCATAAAAATTTTGTCAGAGATGGATATGATATTCATATAGAGATTCCAATAAGCTTCTATATTGCGGTTATAGGGGGCAATGTGGAAATTCCTATTTTAGAAGGGAAAAGCAAATTAAAAATCCCTTCAGGAACTAAATCCGGAACGGTTTTTAGATTAAAAGGAAAAGGAATAAAATACCTTAATTATGATGAATATGGAGATCAGTATATTAAAGCAATTATGGAAGTTCCAGACAAATTAAACTCAAACCAAAGAGAATTGCTGAAAAAATTTGATGAATCTTTAGGAAAGAAAAGATTTGGATTGTTTTAGTAAGATTTAAAAACACCAATTAATATTCTAGAAAAGATAATATGATAGAAGTATGTTCGGTAGGCGGTTATAGTGAAGTTGGAAAGAATATGACTGCCGTAAAGATTGACAATGAAGTCGTTATTTTTGATATGGGGATATTCCTGCCTGCTATAATAAACTATGAAGAAGAAGGCAATGATAGGAAAAATCTAGACAGAGAAGGAATGATTAAACTTGGGGCTGCTCCTGATGATTCTGTTATTGAAGATTGGAGAGGTCAGGTTAAAGCAATTTTAGTAGGGCACTGCCACTTAGATCATATAGCGGCTATTCCATTCTTAGCGGATAGATACAGGGCTCCAATATATGGAACTCCATTTACTATAGAAGTTATCAAGCAGACATTATTTGATGAGAATATTAAAATAAAAAATCCATTGAAAGTAGTTAATGTTAATTCTAAAATAAAAATAAGCGATAATATTAGTGTTGAATTTATCAATATGACGCACAGCACTTTGCAGACTGCAATTATTGTTATACACTGCAAGTACGGAACCATAATTTATGCTAATGATTTCAAGTTTGACAACCATCCAGTTTTAGGTAAAAAGCCGGACATGGACAGATTAAAGGAGCTGGGAAGAGAAAACGTTGTTTTGCTTATATTAGATTCGTTATATGCTGATACTGAAATGAAGACTCCGAGCGAGAAAGTTGCAAGAGAAATGCTAAAGGACATAATGCTTGGAACTGAATCTGAGAATTCATTAATATTCGTGACTACTTTTGCCTCTCATTTATCAAGATTAAAGTCTGTACTGGATTTTGCCAAGACAATGAATAGAAAAGTTATTTTTTTAGGGAGAAGTATGATGAAGTATATTACTGCTGCTGAAAAATGCAACTTAATAGATTTTAGCAAAAAAGCTGAGATAATCCCTTATGCAAGAAACATCAAGAAGAAATTAAAAGAATTAGAGAAAAGTGGAAAGAGAGATAAGTACATTATAATTGCTACTGGAAATCAAGGTGAGCCTGATAGTGTTTTAAGCAAGATGACTGATGGAAGGCTGCCTTTTAGATTTGAACCAGCTGATCACGTCATATTTTCTTCTAGAGTAATCCCAGATCCGATTAACATAGAAAACAGGAGAAAACTTGAAAATAAATTAAAAGAAAAAAAGGTAAGGATTTTTTCAAATATTCATGTTTCAGTACTGCCTGATACGCAAGTTGTAATTAATGATGATGAAGGCATGAAAATTAGAAATATAGGAGAAATAAAAGAAGATAAGAATATGAAAGTTGCTTCTTTTGATCCTAAAGACCTTAAAATTAAGTGGTACAATTCTAAATTAGTAAAACATAATTATGAAGGAAAGATATTTAAAATTAAAACAAAATCCGGTAGAAATGTCAGTATAACCAGTGGTCATAGTGTATTCAAATTAAATAAAGGAAACCTTCTTGATGTTCCAGGAGATGATCTAAAAATAGGAGATTATCTGGCCATTCCTAAAAAATTCTCATGGAGGAAAGAGTTAAGTGAAATAGATATTGATAACTTTATTGATTATAACAAAAAGAATTATAGTAAAGACGATAAATGGGTTTATTATTCCAAGAGAAAAATAATTCCGAGAAAAATAAAATTAGATAAAGACTTTGCCAGATTGTTAGGATATTATCTAGCTGAAGGCTCTGCACCAAGACATATAAGTTTTGTTTTGGGCTCACATGAAAAAGAAGAAATTGATGAAATTAGAAAATCAATAAAAAAGATCTTCCCTAGCAATGTAAACTTTGTAAATAAAGGCACCTCTATTGAAATCCAGTTTGGTGCTAATATAATAAAAAAAATATTTAAAGAACTATTCGGGAATAATGCTAAAACAAAAAAAATACCTGAATTTATCTTTTCTACAAATGATGAATTTAAGTTAAATTTTTTAGGGGCTTACATAAACGGAGATGGTGCCCCTGATGACAGGCAAAAACACTCAAGATTTAGGATTAAAACCGCTTCTGAAAAATTAGCTTCGGATTTAATGTATCTGTTTTCACAAGTTGGAATATGTGCTAAATTTGATCATGAGGAAGTTCAAAAAGACAGATATATTGCCGGAAATAATAAAATAACTAGATCAACTAAAGCTTATGTTATTAGAGTTCAAGGCCAAAGATCTATTGAAAAGATTATTCCTTATTTATCTAGCAAATATAAGAACAAATTAAAATTAAGAAATACCCAAATTTATCCTCCAGAATCTCTACCATTAAAAGAAATTGGAATAGAATATATCATTCCTAAACCAAATACAAATTTAGGTTATAATTTAAGAGCCATTAAAAAAGGTAAGGAAGGAAATCAATTACATTTTGATGCTGAGATAATAAAAAGAGACTCTAAAATGATTGAAGGATTCCCTAAAATGGTTATTGATGGAGATTTGGCTTTTGATCCTATCACTAAAATTGAAGCATCTGACTATAAAGGAGATGTCTACGATTTTGAAGTTCCTGGCGCTCAGAATTTCATAGGCGGATTTGGAGGGATATTTTTACATAATTCAGGACATGCAGCAAGAGAAGATCATAGAGACATGCTGAAGATTTTAAAACCTAAATATATTATGCCTGCGCATGATGGACATAAAAAACAATTATTTATGAAAGAATTGGCTGTAGAGGAAGGATATAAAGAAAGCCAAGTTTTATTAATGGATGACGGAAAGAAAGTTAAGTTAAGTGTTTAATTCTTATTTTGAAAACATTGGCTTGTATTTTGAGCAATATACTGAAAGAAGATAAAGATTTAGAATTATGGGGATCAGAGTATTTATTGAATAAAAACATTAAACCTGACAAAACAAAGACTAATGACATTACATGGAACATATAGCCTGTGTTGAACAAGGCGCTTAAAAATGCTAGACCTGCTTCATTATACTCCGGAGCAGGAAAAGCAACTAAATAACCGATTACTCCAAAGAGATATATTATTTATAAGGATTTCTTATTTTGTACATTGTAACGTTAAAGGAAGTTATTGAGTTAATCAGTAGCCTACACACAGCTCAAAATCAGTTAATTTTAAATATCGGAATATTCCTAATTAATTTATGTGGACTATAAAGATAAAAGTAAGAGAAAAATGGAATCTATTTAATAAAAGAACTGTTAAATATAAAGTAAAATTATATTCCTATTCACACAATTATTACGAAGAAAAAGGAAGGTTTTATTTTACTGCTTCTGGAATAATCGAAGGAGAACAAAAACAAAGGAAAAGATTCTTTTCGGATCTAAATAAAGATAAAAAGATTACATATTTAGAGCAGGATAATGACTTTTTTATTTGTATATACTCAGAAACAAAGAAAAGCGCAAGAATCCAAGTTAAAGTGGCTTATAACCCAAGGCTAATCTTCCTTAAACCAGTAATAATTGATGAAGAAGGTTGGGAAGAATGGGAAGTAGCTTCAACAAAAAGGAAAGATTTGGAGGATTTTGTAAACGCTGCTGAAACATTTCCTAATTTGGAGTATAACTTATTTTATCTTAAACAACAGAAGATAAATAATCTAATGATTTATTCTATATTACCTAAACTTACTGAAAAGCAGAAGAAAGCTCTAATTTTAGCAGTAAAGAATAATTATTATGGATATCCTAGAAAGATCAAATTAAAGGAACTAGCCAAAATGATGAAAATATCTCTTTCTACGTATCAGTTCCATTTAGCAAAAGCAGAAGCTAAATTGCTGCCTTTCGTTGCTAAAAGAATATCGGAATAATCCGATAGAAATTTAAACCGCAAAGTGTATATATATGTATATCTCTATATGTCATGTGTTTAACAATATAACAAATACACAAGAAAAAAGGAGAGGTTAAAATGGCTAAAAACATAACACAATGGATTGTTGGAATTATTATACTTGTAATAGTTATTATTGGAGCAGTTTTAATATTTACGCCCAAAGCAGAAGTTACAAAAGAAACTGTTAAAATTGGAGCAGTACTTCCTTTAAGTGGAGGGGCCGGATTTTTGGGACAGTCTGCACAGAAAGCTTTGATTCTTGCTAAAGAACAGCTTGGAGATACAAAATACAATTTTGAAGTGATATTTGAGGACGATAAACTCTCTCCTAAAGAGACCTCTACAGCTGCTAATAAATTAATTGGTGTTGATGGCGTTGATGTAATTATTTCTGAAACTTCTGGAAGTGGCAATGTTGTGACACCACTAGCAGAGTCGAGCAAAATAATTCATTTTGGAATAGCTTCTGATATAAATGTAGCAAAAGGAAAATATAATTTTATTCATTGGACTCCACCAGAAGAGGAGAACAAAGTTTTCATAAAAGAATTACAAAGAAGGGGAATTAAAAAAGTAGCTATATTGGGTGTAAACCAACAAGGAGAAAGGGTTGTTGTTGATGATTTCAAAAAAAGAATCGAAGGGACTAATATAGAGATTACTTCAGATCAATTATTTAACTTTGGAGAAAAGGACTTCAAAACAATAATATTAAAAGCTAAACAGACTGAACCAGAAATTTACCTTTTATTAGCATCCTCTCCAGAATTAGAAATTATTGTAAAACAAATAAAAGAAATAGGAATAGAAGAACCATTAACAAGCATAGAGTCATTTGAATTTACAGAGCAACCAGAAATATTTGAAGGTTACTGGTATATAAATGCAGCAGATCCTAGTGAAGAATATGTTAATGCTTATAAACAAAAATATGGAGATAATCCGTTTTTAGGTTCTGGCAATGTATATGACATATTTAATATTATAGTAACTGCTTACGAGACAGCAGGAAAAGATAAAAAAGGAAAACCAACTATGGAAGAGGTTATATCAGAACTTGAAAATATGAAAGAATTTAGAGGCGCTTTAGGACAACTTAAAATGCTTGATGAAGGTGTCGTATGGAGTGGAGCAGTTGTAAAAAAAGTAAGAGATGGAAAATTTGTTACAATCAGTTAACTTTTTATTCTTTCTTTTTTTATTAATTGCAATGGTAGCAACACAGTTATTCATTAACGGAATAATTGCAGGAGCAATTTATGCTTTGATGGCTTCTAGTTTTTCTTTAATTTACAATATTGTTAAATTTATGGATTTAAGCCCCGGAGCCTTATTCGTTGTTTCTGCTTTTTCTGCTTATGTTTTTAATGTTTTGTTTGGATTGAATTTTTTTCTCTCTTTGATTCTTGCATTGATCATAGTTTCAGTTGTGACAATAGGAATAAACAAATTTGTCTATAAGCCTTTAAGAAATAAAAATGCCAATAATTTTATTTTATTGCTTGCTTCTTTTGGGGTATTCCTTTTTATTACTGGTTTTATATTGTTAATCTTTGGAGCTGAAGTCAAAACATTTGGCTTGCCGATAATAAAAGGTTATGAGATATTCGGGGCAATAATAACAAAAACTCAGATTATCCTTATAGTAACTTCCCTGGTTTTGTTTTTATTCTTACAACTGTTTATGAAAACCACTAGATTAGGTAAAGCAATGAGAGCCTTGGCAGATGATAGACAAGTCGCATCAGCATTAGGTATTAAAGTTGAAAAAACTATTGCCGTAACTTTTATTATCTCTGCTTTGCTTGCCGGAATAGCAGGAATTTTAGTTGCTTTAGAACAAAATCTAGAGCATGCAATGGGTTTTTCTGTTGTCCTAAAAGGATTGACTGCAAGTATTGTTGGTGGAATTGGCAATGTGCCAGCTGCCCTAGTTGGAGGTTTTTTAATTGGCATTATAGAGAATATAGGAATTTGGTTTTTACCCTCGGGGTATAAAGATGCAATTGCATTTGTAATCTTAATCTTATTTTTATTATTTAGACCGAGAGGTTTGTTTGGAACTAAGACAAGAGAGGAGGTTTCAGGTTAAATGGCATTAGAAGCTTATGTAATTCATTTGTTAATATTGGTTGGAATTTACATAATCTTAGCTATAAGCTTAAATTTAGCAATGGGTTTTACAGGTTTACTTAATATAGGCCATGTTGCTTTTTATGGGATTGGTGCTTATACTTCTGCCTTGCTTGCTCTAAATCTTGGAGTTCCATTTTGGCTTGGATTATTAGTTGGTGGTTTAATAGCAGCTTTGTTTGGTTTATTGTTAGCAATTCCAACTCTGAAATTGAAGGGAGATTATTTCGCAATAGCTACTTTAGGATTTGCAGTAATTATAGAAAATATTTTTAGAAACTGGATTTCCTTAACAGGAGGGCCTTTAGGACTGCCTGGAATTCCAAAACCCAGTTTATTTGGATTTACTTTCTCTGGTTTTTCATATTTAATTTTAGTAGCTTTTTTTGTGTTTCTAACTTATATAATCATAAAGCACATTACTGACGCTCCTTTTGGTAGAGTTTTAAAGGCTATAAGAGAAGATGAATTGGCTACTTCTAGTTTGGGGAAGAATATTGTTAAATATAAAACCCAATCTTTGGGAATATCTGCTTTTTTTGCAGGAATAGCAGGAAGTTTATATGCTCATTATATTACATTTATTGACCCATCTAGCTTTACAATACTGGAGTCTATTTTGATAATATCTATGATAATTGTTGGAGGATTGGCCTCTATGAAGGGGGCTGTTGCTGGAGCAATCATATTGGTTTTATTGCCAGAGCCATTAAGATTCCTTCCATTGCCAAGTTTTGCAATAGGAGCATTAAGACAAATGATTTATGCTGCCTTGCTTGTTATTCTTTTAATTAAAAGACCACAAGGTATTTTCGGAGAGTTTAGTCTGAAAAAGGAAAGCTAAAATGTTGTTAAAAATAAAACAATTAGAAAAGCACTTTAACGGAATAAAGGCAGTGCGAGACTGTGATTTTATAGTTGATGAAAATAAGATTGTGGCATTGATAGGTCCAAATGGTTCAGGAAAAACAACAGTATTTAATTTAATTACTGGATTAGTAAAACCTGATAAGGGGGATATTCATTTTAAGGGAGAACCAATCATTGGATTGCAGCCTTATCAAATTGCAAGACTTGGAATATCAAGAACTTTTCAGTTAATTAGACTATTTCCAAAGCTTACAGCAATGGAGAACTTATTATTGGCTAAACACCGAGAGGGAGAGAATTTTCTAAGCACAATCCTTAAACCAAAGCATATAAAACATGAAGAAAAGGCCAATAGAGAAAGATGCTTGGAATTTTTAGAATTAGTAGATTTAGAAGATAAAAGTAATTCACATGCTGAAAGCTTAAGCTACGGCCAACAAAAATTACTAGAAATAGCAAGAGTCTTAGCAACAGAGTCTGATTTATTACTTTTAGATGAGCCTGTTTCTGGTATAAATCCAATAATGAGAGAAAAAATAAAAGATATTTTAATAAAATTAAAGAAAGAAGGAAAGACAATCTTATTTATAGAACATGATATGAGGTTTGTTATTGATATTGCTGATAAGGTTGTTGTTATGGATCATGGTGAGGAAATTGCTATTGGAACTCCAAAACAAATTCAGAAGAATCCAAAAGTTTTACAAGCTTATTTAGGTAAAAAGGTGAAATTATGATGTTAGAAATAAAACATTTAGAAGCAGGATATGGACACTTGAAAATTCTAAAGGGAATTAATCTAGTAGCTAAAAAAGGAGATTTGGTAGCTTTAGTAGGTCCAAATGGTTCAGGAAAATCAACAACATTAAAATGTATTTTTGGACTATTAAAAACAAAAAATGGTAAAATTTTATTAAAAAAGAAAAATATTTCTGGATTAAATCCTGATGAAATTGTTAGACTTGGAATTTCTTATGTTCCACAAGGAAGAAGAGTTTTTCAAACTATGAGTGTTAAAGAGAATCTTGAAATTGGGGGCTTTATTCTCAATGATAAAAATTTGGTAAGTGAGAGAATTAAAGAAGTCTACAATTATTTTCCAGTATTAAAAGAAAGGAAAGACCAAAAAGCAACATTTTTATCAGGGGGACAACAACAAATGCTCTCTATTGGGAGAGCTTTGATGCTTAAACCAGAGCTATTATTACTAGATGAGCCGAGTTTAGGATTGGCTCCAAATGTAATGGTGGATATTTTCAGAAAAATAAAAGAGATTAATAAACAAGGAACAACCATCATTTTGGTTGAACAAAATGTACATATGGCATTAGAAATCTGTAATAGGGCGTATGTTTTGGAGCAAGGGAGAATTGCTTTGCATGACGGCTCTAGTCTAGCAAATGAAGAGCTTGTAAAACAGCTTTATTTAGGTCATTGAGTGAACCCCAAAATCTAGTTGACGGTGCCATCAACTTTGCTAACTACTGTTAATTCCCTTTTCTGGACAATTAAAATATCTTTTATCATAAAAATCATAATGCATGAAAGTGTCAAGAACCCCTGGTTCTTGACAGACTTTGTTTCTTCACATTAAATTTTATGTTTCTAGCCGAGATTATGTGCTTTAACTATAATTTATTTTTGCCGGTGACTAAAAATCAGTTAATTTTAAATATCGGAATAATCCGATAGAAATTATTTATTCTTCTTCAAGTTGCTATTAATAAGGAGGAAACTAAAATGGCAAACGAAAAAAGTTTATATGAAGTTGTAGTAAGTAGTGTGGGTGTAAATAAAGATGGTAGTCTCAACAGTACAACACCCTTACCTAATATGTATGCTTTGGGTCCGTATGCAAGTCGACAAGAAGCTGAGAATGTGGCAAACGCGGAGACTGTAAGTGAAATTCCCCATGGGGGATCCAAAAACGTATATCATGTACATCGTATAGGTGAGAAATAAAAAGTAGCCTAAAAAGAGGTGTACTCTTAGTATATATTATGGATATCCTAGAAAGATCAAACTAGAGGAGCTGGCTAAAATGATGAAAATATCTCTTTCTATGTATCAGTTCCATTTAGCAAAAGCAGAAGCTAAACTCATGCCGTTTTTGGTCAAGAAACTCTAAAACAGATATCGGAATAATCCGATAAAAATTATTTATTCTTGTTATGTTACTACTATTTCATGAGAATTAATAGTAGAAGAAATGATAGAGAGGATTATTACAAAACTCTAACGAGAGTTGGACAAGAAGTAGATAGAACTCTTACAAGGTTTTTAGATGAAGATCAATTCGGGGAAACTAAACTGTTTATGTATGAGCCATTACTAAAAAGAAAATTGGGCAAACAAAAACTCAGAGCAACTCTAGCTTATTTAAGCTATTGCGCTTTATCAGAGCATAATCCAGATGATTCCATTGATCCCGATATAATGAAACTCATGACTGTAGCAGAACTTGAACTCTGGGCAGAATACACTGCAAATTGGATTGTTGATAATAAAGGAGAAGTAAGAAATGATCCCATGAACAGAATGAAGGCAGTCATTTCAGCGAAAAGCTTTTTAGAAGACGCTGTTAGAATTGCAAGCCAGGTCGGGTCAATATACGTTCCCAGAGTTCTAGATGCGAGCGGGTATGTGTCAACATCTTGGATGGAAGAATTGGTTACAAATCTGTCGAACACTGAATTGCGTAATGGGTCACTTGAAGAGTACATGAAAGCCTATAGAATAAACTTTTCAATCCCGGGAGTTGGAAAAACAGTTTCGTTAGGAGCAGATCTTGTTGCATTGTATCTTGGTAAGTATGAAACACCCCAAGCAAGAAAACTTCATGAAATCTTTGTAGAATTCGGTATTGAAGGACAAACATTAAATGGTCTAGGGGATTTCATTAGATTAAAGCGTGATTTTACTACAAATAAAGCTAGGGCTGACCAATTTGCAGATATCAGAAATGGTATCATGACTCCGCCAATATGGTTTATGTACAATGGTGCAAATGATGAAGAAAGGGAATTTATCTTAGACTGCGTAGGAAAAAGTTCTTTGACAGATGAAGAGGAATCTCGGTTGGTCAAACTTCTTTTTGAAACTGGAAGTTATGATATGATCTCAAAAGGATTAAAGAAAGGAGGGAGAACAATTAGAGGATTAATTAAAGGATTGGAATTTAAGAATGAAGGAGCAGCACAATTAGAGATGGCTGTAACAATATTAGATTCTAATAGAATATATCCTGACTTAAGAGAGAATTATTTTGATGTAGCCGGTATAGACTGGAATTCAGAAAATGTTCCTAACCAACCACTAAAAACAAGATATAATGATTATTTAAGAGAAGAGTACGATGGGCTAAAAAGGAGGATGATTAATCATGATAGTAAAACAACAAGTAATCTTAGTTAACCAAAAAGATGAGGAAATCGGAATAGAAGAAAAGATAAAAGCACACTTAGATGGAAAGTTGCACAGAGCTTTTTCAGTTTTAGTTTTTAATTCAAAAATGGAGTTATTAATTCAGCAAAGATCAAAGAGTAAGTATCACTCTTCAGGGTTATGGAGTAATACTGTTTGCAGTCATCCAAGACCAAGAAAAAATATAATAAAAGAAGCTCATAAAAGATTAAAAGAAGAGATGGGTTTTAATTGTCCAATCAGAAAATTGTTTGTTTTTCATTATAGAAGAGGATTTGAGAATGGATTGATTGAAGATGAAATAGATCATGTCTTTATCGGTAAATATGAAGGAAAAATTTGCCCAAATCCCAAAGAAGTTTTGAATTACAAGTGGATTACAATAAAAGAATTAAAAAATGATATTGCAAAAAACCCGGACCAATATACTTACTGGTTTAAACTCATAATTAAAAAATTAATTTGTTAGCGCCCAGTTCTAATTGGAATAAACCAGCTAGAAAGAAGAAATAATTTTTTTGAGTAAAATAACTTCCGTTTATGTTACAATGTACTTAATATGATGTTGTGATTAAGGATAGTTAATTTTAAAAATTTATTTCTCTAATAAAAAATAATGGATATGAACGGCAAAAAATTTTCAGATTTGGCTGGATTGATAGATGCAGAGAGATGTTTTAGAATAGACTATCAGTATTATCGTAGTCTTGCTTCTTCTATTGTAAGATCATCAAAGTGGTTTATGGTATATAGAGAAGGCTTTGAAGGAATATCTGACTCTTTAAAGTCAATGAATAGCTCTCATTATAAACGAGGATTAGAAGCAAGAAAGGTAATTTTTGGCGAGCGTTAAGGCTGGCAACACGGCTTAATATAACCGCATTTAAAACAAATAAACTTAGATTTTCTTTCCTGCATTTCTTTATGACAAGATTCACATTTCATACATTTTAATAACATCTTAAAACTAAATAAATTTTTCTGGAAAGTTTTTTATACCCTCTAATCAGATATATTTTTATGGTGGTTGTGGTCTAGCCTGGTTAGGACATGGGTCTGTGGCACCCAAAATCGGGAGTTCAAATCTCCCCAATCACCCCATTAAATTTAAAATTATAGAAGGCACTTTTATCCTTTTAGTTTTACACCATTCAAAAACATTTCTATTTCCTTCGGACATATTACATTTTTCATGATTCTTAGACCATATCATAATTTAATTGAGAAGTTTTTTTATATATCCTTTGCGCGTCCATGACATTTCTGTCGTTTTAACATTTCAAGATTATTCAATAACTTTTTATATACATTATTCTAATAAAAAAATATGAAAGGATTTAGAGATTTTTACCCGGAAGATAAGAGAAAGGAAAATTACATCTTTAATATTTGGAAAAAGATTGCTGAGAAATATGGCTATGAAGAAATAGATATGCCGATATTAGAAGATGCTGAGATTTACAATAAATCAGGGCAGGAAATTCCAGAGCAGATTTACAGATTTAAAGACAAGAAAGAGAGAGAAATTGCTTTAAGACCTGAAACAACCCCTAGTGTAGCTAGAATGGTCAAAGCTAATCCTTCTGTAAGAACTCCAATAAAATGGTTTTCAATTTCACAATGCTACAGGTATGAGAAATTGCAGAAAGGAAGAGGAAGAGAATTTTACCAGTTAAATGTTGATTTTCTAGGAACAAGGGAAATGCAAAGCGATGCTGAAATTATAGTTACTTTGATTAATATCTTAAAGGAATTTGGATTAACTGAAAAAGATTTCTATATAAAAATAAGCAATAGGACCTTGCTAAATGACTTGTTTAAATCCTTGAATATAAAAAATGCAAAAGAAGTTTCCAGACTACTAGATAAAAGAGAAAAGATTTCTGAAAGTGATTTAAAAAAAGAACTAAAAAAATTAAAACTTGACAACAAACAAGCAAATAAATTATTTGAGCTGTTTAAATTAGATTCATTGAATAAAATAAAAATTGAAAGCAATGGGTTGGATGAATTAAAAGAATTATTTGAAATTTTAAAGAGATATAATGCCGATAAATACTGTAAGCTAGATTTGAGCATAATGAGAGGATTTGACTATTACACAAGCACTGTATTTGAGGCTTTTGACAAGAAAAAAGAATTCAGAAGCATAGCTGGAGGAGGAAGATATGATGACTTGGCTGGAATGCCAGGTGTTGGATATGGGATGGGAGACATTGTATTGGGATTATTGTTAGAAGAAAAAGGAAAGTTAAATGATCTAAGGAATGAAACTGATGTTCTGTTAATTCCGATAAAAACATTAGATAAGTGCATAGCTATTGCTGAAAAATTAAGAAATGAAGGGATTAAAGTTAAACTGGATTTATTAGACAGGAATATTTCCAAAAACTTGGATTATGCTGATAAATTGAAAATACCTTATGTCATTATCATTGGCGAGGATGAATTAAAGCAGAAAAAATTAAAGTTAAAAAATATGAAAACTGGAAATGAAAAATTAGTAAAAATTGAAGAAATAAAAAAATTACTCTAATTCTATTTCAACGCCGCCGAATTTTGGAACAATTAATTTATTGTACACTGCTGCCCCGAAATAACCGCCAAGATATCCGATTATTCCGTAAGATATTGTCGAAAATACAATTAAACCAGCAAGCCCAAATCCTGGAATAGTAAACCCTATTGCTGAGCTTCCAATGCCTGCAAACAATCCTCCAAATATACCTACAACAATTCCTGAGAACAATCCAAATATTCCAAGCATTTTAGCAAGAGATTTTCTGTCAATGTAAGTTATCGTCTTCATCTTTTTCCTCCTTTATTTTTATATTGATTTCACCAAAATGCTCATTCTGGAGCATATCTATCCTTCTTTGATGATCGAGATGCAATAATGGAACGAAAGTTGCTATCTTGTCTTCTCTTCTGTCACTTCCTGCTAATTTTGAGAATGTTAAAGAACTATCGGTCTTGAAAAAATTGATTATTTTATTGTAAATATTATCAATCAATTCATTAATGTTTATTTTCTTTTCCGGCGGGATTACTTCAGGTATGTCCAAGTCGTACTCCCTCCTTACAACTCTTCTTTGTTCAACTTTCAAAGCTTTCTGCAAAGCACCAACCAAGTCCTGCAATGAAACTTTCCTTCTTCTTGGCTGAGGCATTTTAGGGATAATGACTATTCGATTTTCTTCCAAAGCTTCCAAAGATTCTTCATCCAAGCCTTCTAAGATAAATTCTTCTTCAGGAGGATTAATGATATTTTCAAAGTTAACTAAGTCTTCTTCTACCAGCTTCTGGGATTTAATTTTTAATAATATAGCTGAGGCGAGGATTACTTTTCCTGAAATAGTGAAATTCATTTCGTGAAGCTTTTTTATGGTTTCTAAGTATTTTTTTGACAAAATAGAAAGGTCAATATCCCATGGATCCATCTCCTCGCTTTTTACTAAATCATAGAGAATTGTCTGCCAGGTTATCTCATCTTCTTTCATTAACATGTCGAAGATTCTGTCTTGCATTGGTTATAGAAGCTATCAATTATTTATAAATATAAGGTTAAGTTATGTAACCATTCTGGAGTAAAAACAACCGAAAGATTTATATATTAGTGGGTATGCTTAAAATGCATATCACCTCTTTTCCCAGGATTCGCTTTCGAGTGGATTCTGGGTTTTATAATTATGTTAAAATAATAAGTTTATATTCTTTGGAATCTTCTTGGTTTTAAGAATAATCTATGTAACCTTTCATTCTTTGTACCCAGACTGCAGTTTGGATATAACTCTTTAAATTTTATAATATCTCTGTAAAATTCATTAACAAATCTATTTTTCATTCCAAACCAAGATACTTTCGGTGAATCTCTGATAGGATTACATTCATATCCACAATCTTGAAATAATTGTCTAATTTGAGATAACATTATTTTATTAGTGCTAAAACAACATATGCAATCTTTAATATTTCCCTCATCCAAAATAAAAGCTATAATACATGCTAATTTATACTTCTTGTTTTTATCTAATATTTCTTTTGGAATGACTGCCTCTTTACTCATATAAGATGGGATATTATAGTGATTAGATAATATTCTAGTTATCACTTTAGGGAATCTTATAACTTTATTTTCTACAAGAGTTCCTTTAAAATCACCAAATGAGTTTTTCAATTTATTAATAAATAACTCCCTATCTCCTTCATTTTTTTGACAATAAGATGGAGAGCTAATTTTGTTATTTACATATCCGTCTGCAAATAAATGGATTATCAAACTATCAAATTCGGGATTTATTCTAATGGGTAATTTTGGATTACTAATTATTTTTCCCCTTGTTCCAGATTTATAACCTATAATTTCTTTTTCTAAAACCTCTAGTTTTATTTTAGTATGTCTCTTTAGCTCTACAACTGCCCACAAAGGTATAAATTTTGGATGTATAATATTTGTTCTTGAATCTTTATTTTCTCCATCCAACCACCTTTTTATATCTCCACCATTGAATTTTCTTTTTAGATTATATTTTTTAGAAGCTTTATTCAAAATTAAAGCAAGGTCATAATAATTTTTTGAAGAGGTACCTTCTATCGCATTTTCTATTAATGATTTTCTGCATTGTTTATTTAATAGAATGTATACTTCTTTTTTGGGGAATTTCCAAAAAGGTATAACATTTCTCATATTATACATTTGCCACAACCTAACCTTAAATAGATAGTTAAGTTAGAATATAGATATTTGAGAAGAACTATTGTTTTTGCTTAACTTCTAAATAATGACAATGTCCACAGAACAATCTATCTTTGTGATTTGCTAAGAAATAGCCAGCACCACATTTAGGGCAAGATTTACCTTTAACTAATCTTCCGCCTTCTATCTTATACTTTGTCCAAACCTTGCTTGGTATTTTGTTTTTAATTTTTTTCTTTGCCATTGAAAAATTTAAGAAAAGCTATCATCAAAACAACTATTCTTTCTTTTCCTCCGCTTGAGGCGTTTCTGCCTTTACTTCTTTAACTTCTTGAGTTTTTTCTTTTTTTCCTATATTAGCATATGACTTCAAATCTTCTTTTGACTTGTATATATCCACAACAATTTTTGATTTAGTGGAACCGAATCTGGCAACTATTTTTTTTATGTGAATCAAATCTTGGGCTATTTTCAGCTCTGAAGCCAAATCCTTTACTATCTCTGCTTTCTTTGGAGTTGATTTCTGGAAATGCTCAATCTCAAAAACCATCTGAGTTCTATTGATTAAAGGTGAGCTTGATTCTTTTAATTTTTTCATCTTACTTTAATTGCGTATTCTCCTTTTAATTTTATACCTAATTTTTTTGCTATCTCGCTTTTTTCAGGATCAATTATGAACATTCTTCCCTGCCAAGTTGCAGAGAAATCATCTTTGTTCAATTCTTTTTTTCTTATATCTGACTCGTCCAGCAATAACTTGGTTGTTTTTGAAGCTAATTTCTTTGACATTTTTACGCCTTCTCAGCTTTTTTTAATCTCTCTTCCTTGAGCCATTCAACAGAGCCCAACTGCGGCTGACGCATGGTCAACCCAATTTTAGGATTATTTAATTCTTTATATGAAACTGCAATTATTCTTGCTCTGCATCTATCGCCGGTTTTTAAAACTTTTTTAGTTTCTTTTCCTGTTAAAACACCCATCTTTGACATAGAAACATAGTCATCCATGGTCTGAGACAGATGAATCATGCCGTCAATAGCTCCCATATTGAAGAAAACTCCAAAATCAGTCAGCTCTGAGATATCTCCTAAAACAAATTCGTGAATTTCAGGCCTGAATACCAGTAAAGTAAATTTAGTTTTGTAGAAAGCTGCTCCATCTCCAGGGATTATAACTCCATCTCCTATTTCTTTAACATCGCAAACACCAATAGCGATTCCTAAATCTTTTGATATGAAATTTTCGTATTTTTCATTTAACTGCTTTAGAATTATTTTTTTTAAATCTTCTTCTCCAAAATCCTTTGGAGGAATTCTTACATGATCTTGAAGCTCTAGTTCGTAGTACATTTTATATATTTTTTTTGCCTTATAGTGAATATTTTTGCTTTAAGCTTTTTTTTTAACTCTAAATCATTAGTTGCTACTGCATAACCTTTCATGTCAACAATAATGTCGTCAACATGACCTTCCTTAGTTTTAAGGACTTTAATGCTTTTGTGTTTAAGTATTTGCAAAGCTAGTTTAGCATGAGTGCCTTTTTTTTGTTTTATAAGCTTTTCTAATTCTTCAACTATTAAATTTAAAGTAAAAAGCTCGTGTTCTTTCAATTCCAGGCTGTAATCGATATGAAATTTAGCGCAGTCTATCAAGAAATTCGTGTCTAGGATGATTTTCATCTAAAACTAAAAAACTGCTTTCATCCTTTATAAATGTTACTCTAAAAATTTTGTAGAATGGCTTTATACGGCTTGTAAGGGCTAAATTTGAGGGTTTAGGGGTAGAAAGACTTTTAAACTGATTTTGACTAAATTAAGTTAAAACTTTAGTAAAAGTTTCTTAAAAAAATGACACAAAAATCGACGTATACAGCAGAAAATATCCAGATTTTAGAAGGATTGGAGGGAGTAAGAAAAAGACCGAGCATGTATGTAGGTAGCATAGAGAGACCGCATCACCTCGTTTATGAAGCAGTTGATAATAGTTTGACTTATGATACTCCCATTATTGCTAAAATTAATGGAATAATACAGATAAAAAAAATTGGTGAGCTTGTTGATGCACAGATAAGGAAATATGAAAAAGAAACTGAAAAAGAACAAAGCTTCGAAAAAATAAAAAATAAAGAAGATGTTAAAGTCTTATCTTATGTTAATGGTAAACTAGAATTTAAAGAAGTATCTTCATTTATACGACACAAAGTCAATAGTCCAATTAAAAGAATTTACGTTACTGGAGGAAAGTGTGTTGACATAACACCCCATCATTCCTTATTTACTTTTAGAGATGGGCAAGTAATTCCGATTGCTGGAGATCAGCTTAATATCTTTGATAGGATTGTTGTACCTAAAAATAATTGGAATATAAAACAAGTTATTAAAGAAATTGATCTTATTAATGAGATTTTTAAATTGTCTCCTGAACTAACCCAAAGAGTTTATGTTTATGGAATTTCTAAAATCATTTATGATAAAGAAATAAAAAAAGAGATATTATCTGTTTTAAAAAGAAAAAGAAGTCTTTATGATTACAGGCAATATAACTATCTGCCTTTCAATATTTTGAGATTGCTTCAAAAATCTTCTATTGATAAAATAAAAAACGTATGTACTATTGGGAATGGAAATTTTAGGATAAATCCAATACTTCCAATTAGCAAAGAACTAATTGAAATTTTAGGATTATATGCTGCAGAAGGTTGTATACGTCATGATAAAAATAATAATCATAAAGCAGCAGTATTTAGTTTTTCTTCGAATGAAAGAATTTTAATCCGTTATCTCATTGGCTTAATACAAAAAGTTTTTTCTTATAATCCTTCCTGGGTTAGGGCTCACATAAGTGCAGATAACTTGTATATTTATTCAAGTTTTATAGCCTTAATTTTTGAAAAAGTCTTTGAGTTAGGAAATGGAAGCCTTAATAAAAGAGTCCCTAACATTGTTTTTAATTTGGATGAAAACTTAAGAGAAAGATTCCTAATGGCTTATCTGTCAGGAGATGGATGTCCTTCATATTTTTTTGCTAAACACCTTATTAATGATTCTGTTCCATCTGAAGAAGATGTTATTAAATTAGCTTTTAATACTTCAAGTAAAGAATTATCTATCCAATTACAATATCTGTTATCTTCTTTGGGTAAAACCTATTCCGTAAGAGAAATATTACCTGACTCTACAAAACAAAAAATAGTAATTGGTCAAAGTGGTAATCAACATTTAATTAATAGTAAAATAGCTTATGGTTTTGATTTTTATTGGAATTGCAACAAATCCTATATAAATTATTTGCCCTATAACGAAGCTGTTGAAAAATGTTTTGATGGCGGGCTTAAAGGAAAGATAAAAAGAGGTGTAATGTCTGGGGTTTCAATAAAAACAATCTTAAACTTATGTAAAGAAAATAAGCTTAAATTAAAAAAAGGGGTTATGGACTTTATAAATTCTGATTTTGGATTGACTACAATAAGAAAAATAGAAACGGTCTCATATAATAAAGAATGGGTTTATGATGTGTCTGTTCCTGGTAGTGAAAGTTTTATAGCAGGAAATGGGGCCATATTGTGTCATAATAGCACAGACGAATTTCTTGCCGGATATGCAAAAAATTTAAAAGTTGTAATCCATAAAGATGGCAGCATCTCTGTTCAAGATGACGGGAGAGGGATTCCTGTTGATGTACATCCGAGCTTGAAAGTTTCTGCTTTGCAGGTTGTAATGACTAAGCTGCATGCGGGTGGAAAATTTGACAAGAAAACATATCAAGTTTCTGGAGGGTTACATGGAGTGGGGATTAGTGTAACAAATGCTTTATCTGAATGGCTAAAAGTTGAGGTAAAAAGAGATGGTCATAGCCACTATCAAGAATACAGAAGAGGAATTCCCGTTGCTGAAATAACTGTTAATGGAGAAACTCAAGAAACAGGAACTAAAGTTACATTTTTGCCAGATGCTAGCATATTTACGAATATTGAATTTGAATTTGATATTTTAAACAACAGATTAAAAGAACTGGCTTATTTAAATAAAGGATTAAATATAAGCTTAATTGATGAGAGAGATGATAAAAAATCTGAATACTGCTTTGAAGAGGGAATTAAAGGTTTTGTCAAAGATATAAATAAAAACAAAGAACCAATTCATGAAGTTATTTATCTTGAAAAAAACCAGGGAGATGTTAAAGTTGAAGTTGCTCTTGGATATAATGCATCTTATAATGAAAGAGTTTTTAGTTATGTAAATTCTATTAATACTGTTGAGCATGGAACACATTATATCGGATTCGGAACTGCTTTGTTAAGAACAATTAATAATTATATTAAGAAAAGTAAATTAGATAAAGAAGGATTAAAAAGTGAAGACATTAAAGAAGGATTGACTGCAATTATTTCTGTAAAAATACCTGAGCCGCAATTTGAAGGACAAACTAAAACTAAATTAGGAAATAGTGAAGTTAGAACCATCGTTGACAGTGCTGTTGCTGAAAAACTTTCAAGATATTTTGAAGAAAATCCTTCGATAGCTAAATTAATAATAAATAAATGCCTTGGAGCTGCTAAAGCAAGAGAAGCTGCAAGGAAAGCAAGAGAGTTGACCAGGAGAAAAGGGGCTTTGGATTCTGGCTCATTGCCTGGGAAATTAGCTGATTGCCAAGAAAGAGATCCGAGTAAAAGTGAATTGTTCTTGGTAGAGGGAGATTCTGCTGCAGGAACTGCGATAGGTGGAAGAGACAGAAAAACACAAGCCATATTGCCTTTATGGGGTAAAATGCTTAATGTTGAAAAGTCCAGAATTGACAAAGTATTTGGGAATGATAAACTACAGCCTATAATTTTAGCTCTTGGATGTGGCATAGGCGAGGAATTTGATGTAAGTAAATTAAGATATGGAAGAATTGTTATAATGTCTGATGCTGATGTTGATGGTCACCACATTGCTACTTTATTGTTAACATTTTTTTACAGATATATGAGAAAATTAGTTGATAATGGGCATGTGTATATTGCAATGCCTCCTTTGTACAAAATTTCTAAGAATAAGAAAGTGTATTATGCTTATGATGACCAGGAATATAATAAATTATTGAATGAAATCGGGCAAGATGGAGTAAATGTCCAGAGATACAAAGGCTTGGGTGAGATGAATGCAGATCAGCTTTGGGAAACTACTTTAGATCCTGAAACAAGATATATGAAGAAAGTTTCAATTCAAGATGCTGCTTTAGCTGATGAAATGTTTTCTGTTTTAATGGGCGAAGAAGTAGAGCCAAGAAGAGAATTTATTATGAGATATGCCAAAGAAGCGGAGTTAGACTTATGAATAGAGATAAAATTAAGAATAAAGTTATTGCAGATAAATTGAAAGGTTGTTTAATCAGAGTAAAAGATACAGGTAGACAAAATAAAAAATTTGTAGAATCAAAGATAGATGAAATATGTAAAATTCTGAAAGAAAAAATTCCTTTAAAGAAGGTAATATAATTATAAAATGCCTGAAAAAATAAAAATACAATTAATTGAAGATGAGATGAAAAAGTCTTACATAGATTATGCTATGTCAGTTATTACAGCTAGAGCTCTCCCAGATGTTAGGGATGGTTTGAAGCCGGTTCATAGAAGAATATTATATGCAATGCACAGAGCAGGGTTGGGAAATGACAAGCCTTATAGAAAAAGTGCATATATCGTGGGTAGAGTTTTAGGCTCTTATCATCCACACGGTGATATGGCTGTTTATGATGCATTAGTAAGAATGGCTCAGAATTTTTCATTGAGATATCCTTTAGTTCAAGGTCATGGAAATTTTGGATGTTTTACTGGGGATACAAGAATAAAATTATTAGACGGAACTTCAAAAACTTTTAAGGAGCTATGTAAGGAATACAAAAAAGATGATGTCTTTTATGTTTATTCTGTAGACAAAAATGGTATAATTGTTGTTGGAGAAGCCAGCAACCCAAAGAAAACCAAGAAAAATTCTCAAATTGTTGAAATTATGTTGGATAATGGTGAAAAAATAAAATGCACCCCAAATCATAAATTTTTGCTTAGAAATTTAAAATATAAAGAGGCAAAAGAGCTAAAGAAAACAGATTCTCTAATGCCCGGCTATCTAAGATTATCTCAGGGAAATTTAAAAGAATATTTAATGATAAAACAAATTAATAATGAAAAATATATATATGTTCATGATATTACAGATAAATACAATTTGAAAAGAGGAGTTTATTCTGCAGAAGATGGACCAGTAAGGCACCATAAAGATTTCAATAAACATAACAATAATCCCAACAATGTTCAAAGAATTTCTTGGGAGGATCATACAAAGCTTCATTACGAACAGATTGATAATTTATGGAAAAATGAAGAATTTAGAAGGAAGCAGAGAGAAGGTATGATAAAATACTATAAAGAAAACCCTGAAGCTATTGAAAAAGCTAGAGAAAGGATTATTAGAATAAATAAAGATCCTAAATTTAAAGAGAAACAACAGGAAGGAAAGAAAAAATTATACTTAAATCCTGAATGGAAGAAAGAACAATCTGAAAGGTCTAAATCTTACTGGAAAGATTCTAAGAAAAGAGAAAAAGCGTCAATATTCTCAAAGAAAATGTGGTCTAATCCTAATAAAAAAATAGAGATTATTAAAAGATTAAGAGAAGTTATGAGCAAGGATGAGATTAGGAGCAGAGTATCAAAAGGATTAAAAGAAGCATATAAAAAAGATCCTTCAATTCAGGAGAGAAAAGCAGAAAGTTTGAAAGCTTATTATAAAAATAATCCTGAAGCTAGAAAAAATATCTCTAAACGATCTAAAGAATTGTGGAAAAATGAAGATTATAGGAAAAAATATGATAGAGACCATTTTAGCGAGATGGCAAAGAAATTATGGTCTGATGAGAATTATGTTGAGAAAAAAAGACAAGAATTTATTGAATTGTGGAAAGATGAAGGTTTTAAGGACAAACAAATAAAAATTATTTCTAGGAATGGTAAACTGAGATCCAAAAAATATCCTAATTTGATGAAAGATATAGCTAAAAAAGCTGCCCTATCCCATACCAAAAATTGGAAGGATGTTAATTACAAAAACAATATTATCAAAAATAAAATTCTTTGTTATATTAATTATTTAATTACTAATATTGGGAAGGAAAACATTAATGAAGAAACTTATAACTCCAACAGATATAATAATTGTTTCCCTAGATTTGAAAACGCTGTTAAATATTTTAAAAGTTTTGATGAAATGGTCTCCTCTGCTGAAGAATACAACCATAAAATAATTTCTATAAAGTGGTTGGATGAAAAAAAAGATGTTTATGATATTACTGTTAAAGAATATCATAATTTTTTATTGGATGCCGGAGTATTTGTTCATAACTCTCAAGATGGATTTCCAGCTGCACATCAAAGATATACAGAAGCAAGATTAGCTAAAATATCAAATGAAATGCTTAAACATATTGATGAAGAAACCGTAAAATTCATTCCAAATTATGATGGAAGCGACAAAGAACCCGTAGCCTTGCCTTCCTTAGTTCCTAATTTACTATTAAACGGAAGCACAGGAATTGCAGTTGGTATGGCTACAAATATTCCTCCTCATAATTTAAGCGAGACAATAGACGCCGTAGTTGCTATGATCAACAATCCTGAAACAATTGTTAGTGAATTAATGAAATATTTACCCGGACCTGATTTTCCAACAGGAGGAATTATTGCAGGTACAAGCGGAATAAAAGAAGCTTATGAAACAGGAAGAGGAAAAATCTCGGTATTAGCTAAAACTGAAATTGAAAATGAAAAAGGAAAAGAAAAAATTATAGTTTATGAAATTCCATATATGATTAACAAAACTTTATTGATTGAAGAAATGGCTAATTTAGTCAAAAGCAAGAAAGTTGAAGGTATAAGCGACTTAAGAGATGAATCTGACAGGAAAGGAATGAGAATTGTTGTTGAAGTTAAACAAGGATATAGTGCTGATGTTGTGCTAAATCAATTACAAAAATATTCCACTTTGAAGACTACTTTTGGAATAAATATTATTGCTTTAGTTAATAACGAACCTAAAACTCTAAATTTAAGAGATTTAATTGGATATTATATAAAGCATAGAAAAGATGTTACTATAAGAAGATTTGAGTTTGAACTTGAAAAATCAAGAATAAGAGCTCATATTTTATTGGGATTAAAGGTTGCTTTGACTAATATAGATGCTGTTGTTGCAACAATCAAGAGCTCTAAAGATACGGTAACAGCTAGAGATTTGCTTATTGAAAGGTTTAAGCTAAGCGAGAAACAGGCTGATGCAATTTTAGAAATGAGATTAAGCAGGCTTACAAGTCTGGAAACACAAAAGATAAATGAAGAGCATGATAATTTAGTAAAAAGGATTCAGGAAATAAGAGAGATTTTAGGATCTGATGAAAAAATATTTAATGTTATTAAAAATGAATTGATTGAGTTAAAAGAAAAATATAGAGATAATAGAAGGACATTACTGCAGGGCGAGTATAGAATTATTGAAAAAGAGGATTTAATTGAAGATGAAGAGGTTGTTGTTACAGCTACACATTCTGGTTATGTTAAAAAACTGCCTGTTGAAACTTATAAAAGTCAGGGAAGAGGCGGCAAGGGTGTAATTGGAACCGGAACTAAAGAAGAAGATTTTGTTGAGAGCTTGTTTGTTACCTCGACTCACAGCTATCTTTTATGTTTTACAAATTTAGGAAGAGTTTATTGGCTGAAAACTTATGACATACCTACTGCTTCAAGATATTCTTCTGGAAAGGCGATTGTAAATTTATTAAAATTAAAAGATAATGAAAAAGTAACTACTATGATGCCTGTTAAGGAATTTGACAAAGGATACTTGACTATGATCACTAAAAAAGGAGTTATTAAGAAAATTTCTTTAAATAATTTTTCAAATCCTAGACCATCTGGGATAATTGCTGTTAATTTAAGAGATAAAGATGAATTAGTGAATGTTGTTTACACTGCTGGAAATGATTTATTATTGATAGCAACTAAAAAAGGAATGGCTGTTAAATTTAAAGAAAATGATTTAAGAGAGATGGGCAGAAATGCATCCGGCGTAAGGGGAATTAGATTAAGAGATAAAGATGAAGTTGTTTCTTTGGTTAAAGTTTCTGATGATATGACATTATTAACTGCTACTGAAAATGGCTATGGCAAAAAAACTAAAGTTGAAGAATACAGATTAATTAGAAGAGGAGGCGGAGGTGTGATAAACATCAAGACTTCTGAAAGGAATGGAAATATTGTGAATGTGAAATGTGTTAATGAAAATGATGATATTATCTTTATTACTGAAAAAGGCATTGTCATGAGAACAAAAGTGAAAGAAATTTCTGTGATTGGAAGAAACACTTCTGGATTGAGATTAATTAAATTAAATTCTGGAGATAAATTAAAAAGTTTAGCTAAAGTGGTGAATGAGGAATAAATGACGGTATATTTAATCCTGCTGAAGAATGGTTTGAAGCTCAAAGAATGTAGGTTTCTCATAATTTAATTGAATTCAAGCCAGTGATGGATGCTTATCTGCATTCAATTGGAACAGATTATGAAGACCGGTCAAGATTAGATATTTAAACCAACTCACCAACGCCAATCAAACGCCAACGAGATCCGACTCTTCTAGACAAGGCAAAACGGTCTTCTTTTGAAGCAACAATTGGGAGCTTTAAGTTTAATGATACAACTCCTTTTGATATATTAACAACCTGGCCCACTGTAACTGAAGAATTGACATTGATGACAATTAACTCATCTTTTGCAATCGGCAAAACTTCAACGTCTTCTTTAATTCCAACAACTCTTTTAATCAATGTAGGCTTTAACTTCAATGTATTATGAACTGGCGGTAATTTACCTGAATATCCTGCTATATTTCCTGCTAAAGTGTCTGATTTAACTAAAAATGGATCTAGCTCTGTTAAAACACCCATACTGCCACCTGGAGTTATCTCCTTGAATTTTTCCCCTCCGGAAACAATGCTGGCGATTTTGGTTTTAATCGGTCTGTAGAATGATTTTCCTTTCTCTTCAATTTTCATTCCGGGAGAGATTTCTATCTCATCTCCAACTTTGAATTTACCGTGCTTTAAAGCTCCCCCCAAAACTCCGCCAACTAAATCTTTGTACTCCATTCCAGGCTTATTAATGTCAAAACTTCTTGCTATGAGCATGATTGGATCTTTGTCAAAATCCCTTTTTGGGGTCTTAAAATTTTCGCAGACTGCTTCTATCAAATAACTTATATTAATATTATGCTGGGCAGAAACAGGAATTATTGGAGCTTTTTCAGCCATTGTGCCTTTAACAAATTCTTTTATCTGCTGGTAATTTTTTAACACTTCTTCTTTAGAAACTAAATCAATTTTGTTTTGAACAATAATCATATTTTTTATTCCTATTAACTCCAATGCCATCAAATGCTCCCTTGTCTGGGGCTGAGGGCAATTTTCATTAGCTGAGATTAATAATAAAGCTCCATCCATTATTGCTGCTCCTGAAAGCATAGTTGCCATTAATGTCTCGTGACCGGGAGCATCTATGAAAGAAACTTTTTTTATAATTTCATATCTTATTTTTGATTTTTTTGCTTCTAATTCTGTTGTGTAGCCATCTTTAGTCTTTACAAAAACAGTGTCTGCATATCCTAGCCGGATTGTAATTCCACGTTTTTTTTCTTCAGAGTGAGTATCTGTCCATTTTCCAGAAAGACGTTCAACTAAAGTTGTTTTCCCGTGGTCTACGTGGCCGATCATTCCTATTGATATTTCAGGCTGTAAATTCTTTTCAGATTCTTTAGCTTTAGTCATTAAAAAGAATATTAAAAAAGCAGTTTTTAAAGTTTCTGTTTGCCTGAACCCTGTCCATAAAATAGGATTTCTCCTATAAAGTTTTTATTATTCCATAAAGTGTCCACAAACAAAAAAGTGTTAAGAATATCTTTAAAAAGTACTAACATCATTCAATAGTATAACTCCCCACCGTTTGTGATAGAGACTTAACTTCTGCATAAGGTTTGTTAATATTTGAAAGTTTGCCTGAAGCAATGGCTTCAACTGCATTCCTTGTATCTATATTAGAATTTCCATGAATTAACATTAAATATCTACCGTCTCTCTTTTCTATTTTAATAATTGCTGTTTTGGAAGGGGCATCGGTTCCAACATACCCTAGTAAGCTAATCAAAGAGTTACATCCTTTTGTATCAATAATTATTAAGTTTGGTTTTCCTTGAAGTTCATCATCAAGTGTTGCTGCCGAAGAGGGAATTGGATTTACTATTTCCTCTCCATTACTTAACTTTGTTACTGCTTTAGTTTGCAAATCAGCAAGTATCTCTGATTGGGCTATTGTATCTGAAGCAGCACAATTTATTCCTACAGCAGTAACTCCATTAAATATTCCATTTGTAATGAACATATTTGGGTAATCACTCAAAGTTTTGTCTATAATTATCGGAGTTTCTGGAGTTGTTTGTGGTCCTGATTCTTTAGGTTGAGTTGTGGTTGTTGGTTCGATTGGTTGGACAAGCGTAGTTGGAACAGTTGGCTGGGTGGAAGAAGCTTTTTCATCATTATCACATATCCTATTATTATTAACATCTAAACAACATGAAGTTGAATGTCTGATATATGGAGTTTCACAGACAACTAATTTATCTATATTTTCAGATGCAACATCTTTGGCTAGTTTTTCTGTGTCTATTTCACATCCAGCACCGATAGTAAATAATAATGCTATCAAAATTCCTATTAACACCCCTTTATTCATATGGTAAATAAGTGGGAATAAAGAAGTTATTAAACATTTCTCACCACCAATTTATGACAAACAAATGGGAATTAATCGGCAAGATTAATGCCTCTTCTTACAGGAAAAAGATTCTCCTAATCTTACAAGACCCTAAAACTCCTTCTCAATTAGAAAAGGAAACTAAAATCAAATTCTCTCATGTGTCCAGAGCATTGACTGAACTAACTGAAAATAAATTGATTGAATGTTTAACTCCTAATTTAAGGAAAAATAAAATCTATAAGATTACTAATTTAGGTCACAAAATTCTAAAATCTTTAAATTAAAGGAGTTGGATTACTCCAACTCCTTTGCCACCTTCAATAATCCTCTAGAAATCTGTTGGAACAAAAAATCGAAAGGATTACTTATATGTGACCATTAAGTAGAGTATTAAAGTTTAAACTTTAAAGTGACGCTTAATTAACTTATAAAGGGTTATTTCTTCTCAAAAACTGGAACAAAAAATCAACTATGAACATTAATAAAATTTATTTGGAGAAATTATATGATAGTTATTGCTTCTTCTTGCCAATCAATCTATTAATAATAACATCGTATGTGTCATCCAAGCTTTTAGCTAACTTCTTTAATTTATCACGTGTGTTTCTCTTAATCCTTATTGGAACTGAATCCATTTCTTTAACCATGAAATCACCTCAAATTGTAAGCAATATGCATACTGAAGCATATATCATATATAAACTTTTCTCTTTTTCCTCCGATAGCCTTTTAAGTCTTTACTGCATACCTTGTATGCATATGTATGTATTAAAACATACAAGGGGGTTAAAATGCAAACTGAAATAACATTAAGTCCATCAAGCTTAAACTTGATGATTGAATGTCCCAGATGTTTCTGGGAACAGATGAAAGAGGGAATAAAGAGACCATCTTCTCCTTTCCCTTCTCTACCAAATGGAATGGATAAAATCCTAAAAGTCTATTTTGACAGGTATAGGTTTAAAGGTGAACTTCCGCCAGAGTTAAAGATTGAAGCAGACCTTGAAGACTTTAAGCTATTAAAAGACCAAAAGACTCTGGATGAATGGAGGAATTGCTTTAAGGGAATCAAATACAAGGATAAAGATTCGGGCATTACTCTTAAAGGAGCAGTAGATGAATTATTAGTGGACAAAAATGGTAAAGTAGCGGTTTTAGACTTTAAGACACGAGGCTATCCACCTAAACCTGATAGTGTAGATTATTATAAACTACAGCTAAACCTTTATGTATATTTACTAAAGGAAAATGGGCTTGACACTTTAGATTTTGGATTTCTTTTGTTCTATTATCCAGATGAACTCAGGCAACGAACTAAGTTCAAATTTAAGTATGATTTGGCTGAAGTTAAAGTTAGTCCTAAGGAAGGTGAAAGAGCCTTTAGGAAAGCCATTAACATACTTGAGGGAGATAAACCTAATTTAAGTTCTGATTGTGAATTCTGTAGATGGAGGAACACATGAAAGACTTGAAGGATGACAGACAAGAGAGGATTATAGGTTTTAGCAGACCTCAATTATTAGAGACTGCTAAATTTCCTAATCTCTCTTCTCATCCTTTGGAAAAGGAAAAACATGATTTCATGAAGTTTGGTATTAATTTGATTGATACTTTAAATCTTGAAAAAGAGCAAGTAGCTGGAAGACCCAGATGCCTTTATCATGATATTATAAAATGCTTATTAGTTATGGGCTATCATGGAATGTCTTATCGCAGAGCAAGTTCTGATATTAATGAATTATTCGAAAATGGTCTAATTAATCATGCTCCTAAAAGAAGCACACTAAATAAATATATGAATATGGAAGAGACTAAAAAGTTAATTGGAGAGTTAGTTCAATACACAGCTTTATTCTTTAAAGATAATGAAGACACTTTAATTATAGATTCTACTTGGTTGAGTAAAAGAATGTATACTGGAGGTTATAGGAAAGTTCATGATAAAAAGTCCTCTAATTTGAGCAAATGTCGAAAGATGCATTTTGGCATTTTGAAAAATAGTCATGTTATTACAATATGTATGCCTACTGAAGGGACTGTTTCTGATTTCAAGATGTTTGAACCAATTGTAGTAGGGACAATCAAAAACGGCTTTAATATTACTACTTTACTTGCAGACAAAGGCTATGCAGGAAAATCTTCTTATTTTCTTTGTGAAAATCTCAACATAAAGAATGTTTTCATTGACTTCAAGAGTAATGTAACTCTAAGAAGAGCTAAAAGTGGGGCTTGGAGGAAACAATTAACATTATTTAAAGAACACCCTGAGATTTGGAAAGATACTTACCGTTATCGTCCAGTTATAGAAGGAGTTGTATCTTCCATAAAAATAAAGCAAGTAAATTATCTTCGTTCTAAGAAACCCATCGCTATGGATTGTGAACTTTTATTAAAATGTTTAATTCATAATTTAACAATTATTGGAAGATTTAGCTAGATTACCACCAACCTTGAGATTTTCCAATTAAATAAATAATAACAAGGATGATTATTACAACTGCCCCTCTTTCTACATCTTTCATTAAGATACACCTTTAATAGTAAAATAAACAACTAATATTACTGCCAATACCATAACAATTAACCACCAGTATTCCTTTATTAGTTTTTTTATCTTAGTTAATTTTTTCATTGTTTTCTTAGCCTCTTATTTTCTCTATACATTACAATAATTATATATAAAAGGATTATGTATAATAAAATTATAGGAATAAATTTTATTGGGATTCCCAAAGTTAAAAGACCTCCAGAAATTGCTCCTAAGATTATAACCGCCAAAGAGATGATTTTCAAATCATCATAAATTGTCTTTTTTATTTGAGACTTCTTATTCTTATTTTTGTTTCCTACCATTTCTCACCATCTTATAAAAAGTTTGCTTATTTTTAAACTTTTGGAACTAGCTAAACTTAAAATGAAGGTCTAACTATCATTTGGTTAGAAATGATAATGGTTTGTGGACAGAATATGGACAAATCAAAATTTATGGACTGCCTTGTTTGCCTGTAACGATTAAATGGCCTTCTTTGTCATCAAAGAATTCTATTTCTTCCAAATTATTTATTAAAATATCGTGGCCGACTAATAGATAATCAACTTCTAAATTTTTTAAAACAATTTTATGGATTCCCTCTTTGAAATCATATCTCTTTTTAGGAGCTTCATCTGTTTTGTGGGGATCATTAATGCTGAATAAAGAAACAAAAACAGGCCTATCCATACCGTCATATTCCTCTCTTTTTTTCATCTTGCCTATTATGGCGCTTTTAGCTTTAGCTTTCATTTTTCCTTCCTAATTTAATTATTGAGGTGTTTCTTTAGCTTCTTCTTTCTTGCCAAATAAATCAACTAAAGATTTTTTTCCTTCTTTTAAAACTGAAAAATTAACTTGCACTGTTCTTTGACCTATTGTGTTTCCAGCTACAGTTTTTCTTATATAATTTCCCTTAAACCTTGTTTTTATTCCGACGCCGGATTTAGCGTAAATTTTTTTCTTTCCGCTTGTTTCTAATCCTGGGCGCATAGGGAATCCTGAAGAATCACTTCCGCCTGATATTTTTAACTCATAGCCGCTTAAGCCAATTAAATCACCATTTATACTTTCCCCTAATTTTCTTCCAAGTAAAGTAGAACCATCTTCTAATTTCTTCAAATATGATTTACCGTCTTTGCTGCTTATTGTTAATGTTAATCCTGCCATTATACCCCCCACAATGGATTAGCTTTTCTCTTTATCAAAGCTATTTCTTTTAATAATTGGACCTCATCTTGATTTAAAAAGGTTTTCATTTCCTTTAATTTCCTAAAATGCTCTTCTGGAATATTTGTATAGATTAAAGAATTTTCAAACAAATGCCTTCCGATTGTAATCCCCGGAACTGAAATAGCAGCTTGTTTTCCTTTTTCCACTTTCCCCTTGCTTTCACCTTCAACTTGGATTGCTTTTACATTTCCTAATGAAAATCCGTCATCTCTCATTAGAGGACAGTCTGTTGATATTGACCCTTTTAAAATCTCTATTCCGAAAATTGCAGGATTGTTCTGCCTGAAAATTGTTCCAGGCAAGACCATGAATTTACCAGGCCTGAAAACACCTTTTAATTTTTCCAATTCTGATTTTTTAGTTTCTTTTTCCCTCCATTCCTTGTATTCATCAATTATCTGATAAATGACTTCATGGGAGATTATTTTTACATCTTTAGAATCTATTTTTGACTTGACATTGAATGCCAGAATTGCCTTGAATACCTGATTTTCTTCTGCTGAAGCTTCTGCAATATCTCCCTTGTTTATATTTCCTAATGAAGCTTTTTTTATTTCAATGTTATTTTCCCTTAATAAAGATATTAGAGCTTCCAAACTCCCTAAAGAATCTGCCTTTACAATAACTCCCGTTCCGTCTGTTTCAAGCAAAACTTCATCTACTTCCTCTTGAATCTGGGCTTTTATTTTATTCTTTGTTTTTTCTGTAGCAACTTCAAACGGCATTCCTGCAAATACCTCATCTGATTCTGTTGCTACAATTTTTAATGTAGCTGCTGCTTCAACTTCATCTACCGAGACTAATTTTTTTGTTTTGAAAGAAGTTTCCAATAAGTTTCTGACTTTCAGCTCTATCGGAACTTCCAATCCTGCGATAATTAACTGATCTCCTTTTTTTATTTTTCCGTCGTAGATGATTACATCTAAAGCCTTGCCTAATCCTTTTTCCTCTTTAACTTCTAAAACAACGCCTTTTGCAGGCTTATTAACATCGATGTTAAGCTGCTTTTCCATGAATTTTTGAGCTAATCCTGTTAATAAAAGCAACAATTCCGGAATGCCTAATCCTAATTTTGCGCTTATAGGCATTATTGCTATGTTCTTTGTATAATCTTCAACTCTGTCAAACCTATCTGAGTTTAATTTTAATTCAGCTAATCTCCCCACTATTCCGTAAACTTTTTCATCTATTTTTTTTAATGTGCTTTCTGACTGCGAGTTTAGATTTTTTAACAAATGAACATCTGTTTTTCTAAATCCTGGAATTAAATCCAGCTTGTTTGCTGCAATTACAAAAGGAGTTTTGTTTATTTTTAATATTTCTATAGACTCCAAAGTTTGAGGCTTTATTCCTTCATTAATGTCTATTACTAATACTGCAATATCTGCCAATGAACCTCCGCGTTTTCTTAAATTTGTGAAAGAAGCATGTCCTGGAGTGTCGATCATCAACAATCCCGGGATTTTTAAATTTTTTATCTGTGGAAAGTCTTTGCAGAGTATTTTTATGGCTTCAAAAGGAACATTAGTGCAGGAGATACATTGAGTGATTAAGCCTGCCTCGCCTGCGGCAACATTCGTGCTTCTAATTCTATCTAAAATTGAAGTGTTATGAATAACAAATCCATTTGCTACAAAAGTTTTTGTGTTATCTTCTGTAAAGTCATAAACCCATTCAGTGTCTGATTTGATTTTATTTGTTTCTTTAACTCTAACAAAACATAAATCAGTATTTGTAAATGTATTAAAAGATAAAATTTTATTTATATAAGAAAGAGAATCGTTTAGTATAAATTTCCATAATTCTACGATTTTTTCTCCGTATTTTGTAATTAATAATTTATTTTTTTCTTTTTTTATTAATCCATCGTTAGTAAAGTTTAAGATATCATTATAATTCAAATTATGCAGATTAGATATCTTTCTAATTTTTGTTTTTAATCTACTTTTTATTTCTTCTTTATTTTCTTCTATTCTTAATAAAAACTTTTTAAGGATATCCAAAGTTAAATTTTGTGAAGTTTCGTATTTCCTCCAATAGGGAATACTTAATTCATTACAAGTAAATCCTAAACTAACCCTTATATCTTTTATTTCGTTTTGAGATAGAGGGAATATGTCCAGTTTTCTATTTGAAACCGCTCTTTTAAGTATTTTATTTAATTTGAGCTGTTTTCTGGTCAACCTAAACCCAATTTTATCATTAAAGTTCTCCAAATTCTTTTTACCAGACAATCCAAATTCATGATATATCTTGTTTTCAATTATTTGTTTTCTATAATTTGAGACACAACCAAAATGAAGAAGAAGCAACGGTAATTTTTTAGCCATATCTTCGCTTGCAGTTGAGATGCTTATTTGAGACTGATTTTCTTCTGGACAACCATCTGTATCAAAATAACCCGATAAATAGTTTCCACTTAACTTATTATTAGAAATTTCTACTATTTCTGGAATTGTTATTGTTTTACTTTTTTGAGATTTTGGAAATTTAAATATCTTTTCTAGAAAATAATAAAATGTTTTTCCTCCCTTAAAATCTACTTCTTTACAGGTTCTTCCTTGAATTATCTTACTCCCAATATTCATATTTTTTAGAATTGATGAACATTTTTCAAGAATCTCATCATCATTATTGAAAAGCTTACCCTTTCTAGAAATACCATCCCCCGTTAAACAACCAATAAGATAAAATAATTCTTCAAGCTCTTTTTTTGTTTTTGGAAGTTTTATCCATTTACTTTTATGACCTGCCGTTCGTTCTAAAGAACTTTGCTTGATTAACACTATGCTCTTGTAAAAATTATTTATTCTTAGCAGATTACATAACTTGATTAGATGAATTATTCTAAATATCTTTCTTTTGAAAGAATATCCAAAAAACAATCCTGGAATATTTTTCTCTATATCTATAATCTTATAATCTTTTATTTTGTTTTTTATCTTTTCAGATAAATTATTATCAATTTTTACTATCCATCGGCTATCATCTCTAAGGTTATCAAAAATAAAGTCTAATATTTTATTATGAGATAATTTATTCCCTTTTAACTCTCTAACGTGTAAAATATGATCTCCTTCCTTTAACTCATCCGCATTTTTTTGTGCTATGTTTAATCCTTCTAAAATAAAAAATGGATGCTCGGGAGTTACAATAATTTGTGAATTCAAAGAAGTTTTGCATTTTATGAGATTTTTTGGAGACTTTAAACGACACAAGACTTGAGGTTGTTGATGTTTTAGACTATTTTTTTCTTTGTTTAATGAAAATAATGATAAGTTGTTAATTTCTATATATTCCCCTTCTTTTATTTTTTTAACTTTATGATTTTTTGATAAGTCTTCCCATAAATTATCTATTCTCTTTATACTTCCATCTACTAATGGGATTAAAGTGCTTGGATGAACACATTTCCCGTGGTCGACATGGCCAACCATACTGCATACGATACTTCTTAATTGTGGCATAAAGTAGTAACTAGAAATTTGATTTTTAAGGGTTTCTATTAAAAAATTTTCCTGTTAAAAAATTAAATTATAACCCCTTTAATATGAGGCATTTGAGCTTCTATAAAAATAATTATTTCTTTTTTATAATCGTTATTTAAAGATATTCCTAGAAATTTTGATTTTTTATGCAAGATTATCCATCCTTCATTTGACAATTCTTTTATATTTTGATTTAAATTTGGAAATCTTTTGAAATGTTCTGTCCGGTCATATCTATTCCCCCAATTATTTTTTCTTGCTAACTTGAACATTATCTGTGCTTTTTCTAAATCTAAAGTCATAAGATTCAAATCTTTTTATTCTTTTTAAATATTTCTATTGTTGAAACAATTATTTTATTAATAGAAAGATTTATATATGAGTTAATATAAAGTAATATAAGTTAATATAAAATGAAAGTCAAACAAAATAAGTCATTATTTTTGATGAAATTTGGAGATACCCCTCAGTTAAGAGTATTAGATTTTCTTATAGACAATCATTTCTTTGATTACCCTATGACAGAAATAGCAAAGGAAAGCAATGTAAGCTACAATTCAATTGTGAAATTTTTCCCTGAGCTTGTTAAATCTAACTTTGTTGTAAAAACCCGCAAAATAGGAAAATCTGATTATTTCAAACTTAATTTAGATAATTCTTTTGTCAGCAATCTGATTAAGCTAGACTGGATATTAGCTAAGAATAATGTGCTAGATAAAGTAAAGATTATGAATTAATTCAAATGTTTTTCCAAGAAAGTTTCGTATTTATATAATTCAGATTCTGAGAACCATAAGGAAATTTCTCTCTGGGCTTCTTCTTTATTTCCGGATGTGTGAACTAGATTTTGAATTGCACGATTTTTCATATTAGAATGCAATGCAGACGTTGTTGCCAAATCCCCTCTTATGGTTCCTGGATTTGCTGTATTTGGAACTGTAGTGCCTGCTAATTTTCTTACTGTTTCTATTGCATGAACTCCTTCTATTACAATTGTAACTAAAGGGCTTGAGGTTAAAAATTCAACATTCCACTGATGAACTTTTTTTCCTATTTGAACCGGGTCTTCTGTTCCTATTGTTTTCTTAGCTGAAATTCCGTATTTCTTTGAATCTTCCAAGGTATTTGAGCCTACTTTATTATACCATGCTTCTGTAACAGGATAATGTTTTTTTGCAAATTCCTTGTCTACATGAATCATTTTAATGCCTATTATCTTTAATCCTAAATTTTCAAATCTAGAAATAATCTGGCCGATAAGACCACGCTTAACACCATCTGGCTTGATGAGAATTAAAGTTCTTTCTATCATTATAGACACCTATTAGTTTTTACTCTCTTTCTTTCTAGTCCATTTGAACTTAACTGATTTTCTTCTTAATTTAATCAAGTTTTTTTCACACTTCATTGAATGGAAATTATAAACTCTTCCGTCTTTTCTTACGTAAATCTTTCCGGTCCCAATTTTTATATTTTGATTACAGAAAGAACATTTAGGCATTATTGATAACCTCTTCTTCTTTTTTCTTCATCGTCATGGTTGTAAGAATCATTTCTTCCTGAACTGCCTGAACCATAATTATCATTATAACTCATTTCAGCTTCCTCTCTTTACCTGTGTTAATCTGCGAGCTTCGATTTCAGTTTCTCTCAGCATTAGAATATCGTTTATCCTTATAGGACCTTTTACATTTCTTCTTATTACTTTTCCCTGATCATAGCCTGCTAAAATCTTGCATCTTACCTGGATTACTTCTCCTCTTGAGCCGGTTCTTCCAACTAGTTCTTCGACTCTTGCAGGAACTGCCTGAGAAAATGTGATTTGTCCTGTAGTGGATTTTTCTGTCTTTTGCTCTGTTGGAAGAAGACCTATAATCCCCTTCTTTTCTCTTCTCTTAGCTTTTCTTTCAGCTTTCTTTTCCTTCTTGTTTTCTTTTCTTGCCATTCAAAACACCCAAGATTTTATTTTCTTTTTATTGAAGCAGCTATATCCTGAATTAACTTTTTAGAATCGCCTTCATCTGTAATACATACTGAAGCACAGCCAACTTTTAATCCTGCAGCAGCGCCTAGCTCTGTTTTTGTAGAAACAGGTATACATGGAACTGATTTTTCCTCGCATAGCATAGGAATGTGCATTATTACTTCCTCTGGCTGAGTGTCCTGAGCGATTACAACTAACTTAGCCACGCTTCTTTCAACAGATTTTGTAACTTCATTAGTGCCTTTTTTTATTTTCCCTGAGGATCTTGCTATTTCAACAGCTTCTAAGGCTTTATCAGAAAGCTCCTTTGTTATTTCAAAATTGAATTTTAACGCCATTGTAACCTCCAAACGTCATTGGTTATTAAGGAAAGTTTCTGTAAAATTGGATTTAAAAGCTTTTGGGTTTAATTATGGGTGTGTCCTACACACATTTAAAAATACATTTTATTTAATATTTAAGATAAGAAAATGGCAAATGACAATGGCTTAATAGACCAATATGAAGAATTGCAAAACAAAAAGAAAGAATTAGAGACAAAAGAAGAAGAATTAAAGAAAGAAATTATTAAATTATCCCAAGAAAAAAATACACCTATCTTGTTGGTGCACTTACTGGAATAAAAGATAATGAAGTATTTGATTTTATGGCTAAAATAACCAAAGATTATATTGAAAATCAAGAAAAATACAAATGGTGGTTTAGGATAGAAGATTTTACTTATCACTTTGAAGTCCAAGGAAAAAAAGAAATTCTGCCAACTTTAATAAAAATATATTCATTGAATAATTTATCTGAATTTAAAAAAAGAGAGTTGAAATCAACAATTGAAGTCATAGAAAATCCAGAAGAATATTATAATAAGATCAAAAATGGCGCATGGATATTTAAAGATATGCTTGAAAAATCATCGAAAAAGATAGGAAGAAATCAGCCATGCCCTTGTGGATCAGGAAAAAAATACAAAAAGTGTTGCCTTATAAAAATCTAAATTTCTGACCTCTCCTTAAAGCTAAAATAACTATCCCTGCCAATAATAACATGATCTAAAACAGGAATATCTAAAGTTTCTCCAGATTTCATTAAAATTCTAGTTACTTCAATATCCTGTTTAGAAGGAGTGGGATCTCCAGAAGGGTGATTATGAATAAGGATACAGCATAAGCACTTTCTTTAATAGCTTCCTTAAAAACCTCGCGAGGATGTACTAAAGAAGAATCTAATATGCCAACAGAAACATTTTCTTCTTTAATGATATTATTTTTGCTGTCTAAACATAAAGCAATGAAATTCTCTTTCTTCTCATTAATAAATTTATGAGCATATCTATTAAAAACATCTTGAGCAGATTTAATATTTCTAGCAAATCCATTATTGATTAATTTATTATATCTTTTACATATCTCAATCAAACTTAATATTTGCATTGCTTTATTATAATTCCACTTACATTCCTTTGCAAGTTCTTTAACAGATAAATTTTCTAATTTATTTAAATTATATTTATTTAACAGTCTATTAGCTAACTCTAGAGCACTCTCGCCTTTAGAACCAACACCAAAAACAATGGATAGTAATTCAGCATCATCTAAAGAAGTAACTCCTTTTCTAGTTAATTTAAAACCTGGTCTATTAAACCAAGGCAAGTCTTTTATCTTCATTATATAATCCCCCATGTTTGGATCTTAGCACTATTTTAACATAAATAAGCCAATACACTGTTTCTTATAACTTCCGATTCTTTCCCCCATATTTTCCCAACTAATCTAATTATGAGTGTAATAAAAGATTAATTTGTCTTTAAAAGATCAATTAATTCTTTTGTTTTATAAATCTTAACTTTATTTTGTTTTTCAAAATGTCTATCATCTGACCAGATTCCTGATTTTGTTGCTAAAGCAGCTGCTATAAATGGGGTATCATCAGGATCAACTTTATCCATAATTTTTTTAGCCTCTTTCATCTTATCTTTAATAATTAAATCATCTAAAATAATCAGATTTCCATTTATCTTTTCGTATATAGAATCAAACTGGGATTTTGTTAATTTAGACTTATTCAAAATTTCTTCTTTATATTTCTCAATTTCTTTTTCTGATATTTTGATGCTTATTAGCTCTAAATTTCCATAGAATATAATTTTTCTGGAGAAGGAATCTTTTACAAGAGAAGCAATAACTCTATTTGTGTCAACTACAAGTTTCATTAATCAAACCTTTTACGAATTTCATGCTTGATTTTATGTCCTATTATTTCTGCATCTCTTTCAGTTAATTCACTCTTTTCTAATAAGCTATCAACCCAATTAAGTTCTTTAATCTTTTTTTCAAAGGCTTGCCTAGCTATGTTGCTCCATTTAATTTCTGAATGCTGGAGTATTTCTTTGTGTAATTCTATAGGGATAGATAAAGTCATATTTGGCATATTAAAATTATGTGTTAACACATATATAAATGTTTCTAATTATGAGTGTAATAGAAGATTAATTCATCTTTTTTATCTATGTAATGGAATATACTCTTGGTTTTCTATATTTATTTATAGAAACAAAAAATTTATCTTTACTCAAATCAGTTACATTAATCGTGAGTGTAGTAAAATGTAAGTTTTTTGTCATCTCTTTTGTCAAGTCTACAAAACCCAAACCTGATGAATTGTATAATATCTCCAACTTTTAAATACTTTTTGTTTCTTAATATAGGTTCTCCTAATCCTTTTTTTATTTTAGCGTTTGGCATTATGACTTCCATTT